>WARP01002285.1_pt1 | contig 36419 bp, 28 predicted proteins | sample 4769151 | NCBI WGS metagenome assembly WARP01 (sample SAMN08893023, study PRJNA449175) | gut metagenome | isolation source: rumen sample fed with dry roughage | host: cow | place: India: Nagpur | collected 2016
GGCTCCCCCTCTACTACCCTGCCGGCTATTGTATTTTGTGCCAAAGAGAAATTTATGCCGTAAATAAAAACAAATACAGCTATAGATGATTTGAAAAATATATTTTTCATGAATTATTATATTGATACTTTTTAAGACAACCAAGGAAAAAAAATCCTACTAATCCTATCTAATTTTACTCCCTTTTTTGAAAATACTCCGACGGGGTCATGCCGGCATACTGTCTGAAGTTACGGAATGCAGTACTGCGTGAACGGAAACCTGCAATAAAAAAAGACTCCTGGAAATTTGCATAGTTACCCGATTCTGCCTGTGTCAAGAAATCCTCTATCCTCAACTTGTTTATGTAATTTGTGTAACTGCCGTAACCATATTCACGCAATACCTTTGAAAGGGTTGTGCGGTTAGTGCATAATTCTGCGGCCAACATATTGAGGGACAAGTCAGGATCTCTCCATGCCTGATGGTTTGCCATATATGAATCCAGTTTCTCGATCAGGGAACCATCTTTGTAGCCTTTGATTCCGGCAACCTCTGCAGTCAAGCTGCCGGAACTGACAATCAAGCGGTCAAAGAGCTCCATATAAACGATATAAAGACTGCAGCCAACGCTGATATAATAGTAGAGGGTATGTACAATGGTATTATTGAACAACAGCACCAGAATGTATGCAATTATATTTACCACCAATGTTATGGTATATTTAATAACCCAAATATGATTAGTATTATTATAAATTCTTGTACGACGTACAAAAAAGAGAAATAAAGCGGGCATAAAAATCAAAATACAAAGCACCAGCCTAAACCAAACCTCAAACCGGCCAACTTGGGCAAACATCTCTATGACAGAGCTATATTGGGAGTATTTGACACCTGCTGCCAAGGATATCAAATATATCGCCAACAGTAAAACCCAAAATGAGTATAATTTTAAAATACGCCGGATGCTGAGCCAACCGGGAAAAACCACTTCAACAGCATACATTACATATGCATTTACCATAAAGATAGCCTGCAGCAACATTTTGACAGTAACGACAAACTCCGGGGTCTCCCCATTGTAAAGAGCAATAAAGCGAGGGATGTAATTGAAAACCGAGAAAAATACAATCACAGTCAGTATCAGCCTTGATCGCTCCCCGCTATTCCGACGTAAAAACAAAAGAACAGATGCGAGTAAACATACCAGGGCACCGGCAAAAACAGTTGCAATATAGAGCTGTGACATCAACAGATAATAAAAAGGGTACTTATGATTGGCAAAGTTATGAATTCCTTAGCTTTTTTTTGTAAAAACAGTACTGTTTAATTGTAGATATGGAACGTTCAACACTGCGGCTGTGGTTAATTTTGCAAGCAAAGACAAATAAACAGTTTACATATGAAAAGGAATAAAATCGCAACATTGACGGCAGTAACCATCCTCTGCCTGGCATCTTGCAACAACAGGAATCAGGAGTCACATTTAAACCCATTTGACAACATTAGTACAAGCGAAAATATCAATCGCGACAAAATACTTATAATAAGCGATCTGCATCTTGGAAACGACTTGTCCTATTCCGAAACCGTAACACATTTGGAGAGATTGAAGGAATTCCTCAAAGAAGTAAGGAGTTCGAATACAGTAAAGGAGCTGATCATGAACGGGGACATACTGGACGAATGGTATATACCCACTCGTTCGGACACCTACAGTGGAGGAACCCAAGCAGATTTTGTCAGGAAAAGCGTAGAATCCAACAAGGAAATATTTGATGAATTGAATTCCATCATCCGGGATGGTAAAATCAAGGTAACGTACATCCCCGGAAACCACGATATGGGTTTCACTCCCGAAAATATTGATATTGCCATGCCAGGGGTAAACCAGGCAAGGGATACTGACGGAAAATTCCCTTTAGGGACATACAACCCCGAGGATTATCCTCAAATTGCAATCGAACATGGTCACAGGTATGATTTCTTTTGTGCAATGACTCCCGGCGCCAACGAAAGTGATGCACCGGGTGCAATCTTGGCTCCCGGATACTTTTTTGCACGAATTGCAGCCAACTCCTTTGTAAACCCCACCACACCCGAAGCTGCCACAAAAGTACCCGAAGTCAAGCTGAATGATGCCGGGAATCCCGAACAAATGAGCAAATACATCTACTATGGATTATGGAAAACTGTAATAGAAAATGTGATATATGTGAAAGATGATTTCAGTGAACCTATTATTATAACCAATTTAGGTAATTACACGAAGACATATTCCATTAACGACATCATCCCAAGGAATAATCCCCTGACAGGAAAAATAGAAATGAACCTGTATGATGGATTATTTACCCAGGACAATTGGGATTCCCGAGCAAAGTACAACAACGTGCCGGTTATGACCAAGATCGACACAGCTATTGTAGGAAGCCTTAAGACCAAATTCATAGACGATATGTCGCAACTACAGTATTTCGACAACTCCTCTTCCGACACCCGCATTGTTGTGTTCGGACACACCCACAAACCCATGATTAAATCTTTTACAAACAGCAAAGGGGAAATATGCATCTATGTAAATTCCGGGACATGGGAAGACCATAAGACAAGGGATAAATATGACGTAGTCGATCAGGATACAATCAACATGCACTTTGTTCTGATAACACCTACGAAGGCGGGGCATAATCATCTTCAAATAGGCTTGTATCAATACCGGAATGGTAACCACTTCAAGGCAGAGGCCATGGAATTGTCTTTATGATTCAGTGGTAAAACAAAAAATCCCCGACTTATCTTTTCTTTCATCGAAAAATCCACACGATTTAGCACACGATTATTTCTCGTCGTTTTGCCCGCTATAAACACGGTTATTTACTTGATACAAAATCAATTTATTAATCGAATCTTGCATTTACTGGATATATTCATGGGCGGGTATCATCTTAACCGTCATGCCGTCCTTTTCAAATATGTCGCTTTGGTTAAGCGTTATGATACAACCTTCTTTTAAACCGAGATTCTTCATTGCTTCTAACAATCCGTTATACTCTCGGTCAAAATTTTCATCGTTCACTGTTAAGCATACCTGTACAGTTTCTTTTACTGTATTCTTTTCCATCGCTACAAAGTCACATTCGCCACGATCTTTATAGTAGAATACATGCTTGTATTTTCGACGAAGATGTAAAAATATAAGATTCTCTAAACGCCTTCCCATATTGTCGCTTGTTGACACTGAGTTCTCCGTATAAAGCCCCATATCCATTACATAAACCTTCTTCGGGTTACGAGCCTGTACTTTCAGCGAATGGCTGAACATAGGCATGAATTCAAGCAAGTAGGCATCTTTCAGGAATGAGAAGTATTCTAAAAAAGTAGCGGGGGACTTGATATCGAACATTCCAACCAATTTATTTGCCGAAACAAGGTTTCCTATATTGGTTATCAGGTATGCGGTTAGCTGACGAAGCGATGCAATATCACGGATAGAATGCCTTACAGCTATATCTCTCATCAATATATCGTCTACAAGCGTATTTAGTACAGCAGGGATTCCGCTTTTTATGTATTCTGGGATTCCACCTGCTTTCAAATAATTTGTAACTGCGGATTCTCCATTTGCAAGTTCTTTAAATAGTATAAACTCAGAATAGGAAAACGGGAACAGCTCCATTGATAAATGTCTTCCTGTTAGATGTGTTCCTAACTCAACACTAAGCATAGATGCGTTAGAACCCGTTATAAATACTTTATAACCTTCTCGCAAAAGTTGATTGATATATTTTTCCCAACCTTCTATGATTTGGATTTCGTCAAAGAACAGCACTTTTGTGTCTCTTTTTTCGATTTCTCTATGCAGTCGGGTGAAATCGCCCGTTTCAAAATTAGACAGCCGTATATCATCAAAATTAAGATAAATAGCATCCTGATAATCACGACGAAGTAATTGCAATAGCAAGGTGCTTTTCCCGCAGCGACGTATGCCTGTTATGATAGTAGCAAATGAATCGGCTATGGGTATTTCGGATAAAGCATCACGTGTAAAGCCTGAATCCTGCATCAAAAAAGTGTCTCTTTGAGCGTCTATTACTACTGCTATTTCTTCTTGGCGTATCATGATATGAGTTCTTATTTATCACAAAGATAAAGATTCTTTTGATATAATAAAAAATATCTTTTATTTAAATTGAAAGATATGACTAGTTGATGTAACCGCTTTTTTTGCCTGTCAGGGGCAAAGCAAAAACCCTGAATTTTAGCAAAATTCAGGGTTTTACGTAAATTTGATTTTTTTGTGGTGCCACCAGGAATCGAACCGGGGACACAAGGATTTTCAGTCCTTTGCTCTACCAACTGAGCTATGGCACCTTTTGTCTTGTTGGGAGTGCAAAAGTAGCACTATTTTGGATATTTGCAAAAAATATTCTTCAAAAATTCTATCTTTGCATCAAATTAAACATCAACATATGGCAACTACAGCTGATTTTAAAAACGGACTATGTATCGATTACAACGGTAAACCATGCTCAATCGTATGGTTCCAGCATGTTAAACCAGGTAAAGGCGGAGCATTTGTAAAAGTAAAAATGAGAAACCTGGAAAATGGAAGGATCCTGGAAAACACATTCAACGCCGGTGAAAAAATCGAAATCATCAGTGTCGAAAGAAGGCCCTACCAATTCCTTTATAAAGACGACATGGGTTACAACTTCATGCACAACGAAACTTTCGAACAGGTAAGCATAGATCCCGACATGATAGATAATGCCGACCTGATGAAAGAGGGACAATATGTCGAGATGATGTTCCTTGCCGACATTGAGAAAGTACTTACATGCGAGCTCCCTCCTTTTGTGGAGATGGAAATTACCTATACGGAGCCTGCAGTAAAAGGTGATACCGCCTCTACAAACGCCATGAAATCGGCAACAGTAGAGACCGGGGCCGAAATCATGGTACCGCTCTTCATAAACCAGGGTGAGCGAATTAAAGTTGATACCCGCACACGAAGCTATTCGGAACGCTGCAAATAGACGTATCGGCACAACCAACTTAAACACATAGTCATGAAATACTTGACACTAATACTTGTCTCCTCACTGCTTATGGCTTGTGGGGAGTCTTTGTCTTTAAAAGCTCCGGACAAATCCCTTGTAGAGGAGCAATTTTCCAAGGGGAACTTTACTGAAGCCGGCAAAATGATAGGTCTCTACCTTGCAAATGATTCAATATCGGAGCACGAAAGGTATGAGATGAATTTCAAACTGGAGCTGATGGAACGTATCAGGAAGGACTTTACTAAAAAAGACACCTTTGTAATACGCTATATAAAAGAACACTACCCAGAGGTTACTGAGGCAGAGCTCAAAGCATGGGAAGCAAGCAACGCCCTGGAAAACATGACTATAGACGGAGAGAAATGGTACTTTAATTCGGCCGCCAGGAACCTGTTCCGAATAGACAAAGAGGCTGCTAAAAGGTATAAGCTCCCCAACGGAGGTCAGAGCGACAGTCTCAACCGTTTTTTGGAATGGTATATTCCCCGGATAGTAGCGCAATCCAAAAACAGTAAAAAGGTTTTGGACTCTCCCGTAAAGATGAGGGTTAAGTATACCTTGACGGTAAAACCCGGCCAGGTACCTGCCGGGGAGGTTGTAAGGGTGTGGATGCCCTACCCGAGGCAAGATGTTGCCTCACATTCCGGAATCGAGCTTCTCTCGGCATCACAACCACTGTATGTTATCTCTCCTGACACATACCCCCATAAAAGCATATACATGGAGCAGGAAGCTATCGAGGGAGAACCCTTATCTTTCAGTTATGAGTTTGTTTATACCTCTTATGCGCAAGTACATCTGTTCAAACCTGAGACCGTGCAACCGTATGACACTACAAGTGCCATTTACCGGGAATACACCAAGCAGAGCGAACCTCACATCCTGTTCTCACGGAACATTCAGGATAAAGTGAAAGAGGTAGTCGGAGATGAACACAATCCATACATAAAAGTGAAGAAGATTTATGAATGGATTGACACTAACTTCCCATGGGCAAGTGCCAGGGAGTACTCCACCATCTCGAATATCCCCGAATATGTATTGGCAAACAGGCATGGAGACTGCGGGCAGGTATCCCTTCTCTTCATAACCATGGCAAGGGCTGCCGGCATTCCTGCTAAGTGGCAGTCCGGGTGGATGATGCATCCGGGTAACAAAAACCTGCACGACTGGGCAGAAGTCTATTTCGAAGGAATCGGATGGGTTCCTGTCGACCAATCTTTTGGAAGGGTGTTCGGAAATGAGGGCAATGACGAAACCTATTATTTCTTTACAAAAGGGCTGGATCCATATCGGCTGATTGTAAACCAGGATATTTCGGGTCCTTTTTTCCCGGCCAAGATATACCCTCGTAGTGAGACCGTCGACTTTCAAAGAGGAGAGGTGGAATGGAGGGGCGGAAACCTCTATTTTGACCGCTGGCGCTACAATATGCAGATCGATTATTTGTAGAGGTCCTGCTCACTCTATCAAGTTTATAATTTCCGGATAATATTCAGACCATCGCGCAGAGGAAGTATAAAGTTCTCTGTTCGGTGGTCTTCCTTAACAATGGTGTTGAAACGGACAATCTCTGCTCCCTGCGGATCGGAAGGAATCTCCTCCCGGAATACTTTTCCATCCCATAACACGTTGTCGGCGATGATATACCCGCCACTCCTTACAATAGGAACCACCTTCTCGTAATAACGCGTGTATTCCCTTTTGTTAGCATCGATGTATACCAGGTCATAAGTATTCCCGGCCAGAGAATCCAGCGAAACCAGGGCATCACCTATAATTAACCGTACCTTCCCTTGTATCCCCGCCCTTTTGAACCCTTCTAGAATGATGGGCTCCAATTCGTCATTTATTTCCAAGGCATCCATGGAACCACCGGGAGCAAGTCCCTGGGAGAGGCAAATTGCAGAATAACCGGTAAAAGTACCTATTTCCAATATTCTGGAGGGTGAAATCATTACAGAGAATGCGGCAAGCAACCGTCCCACAACCGGACCAGACAACATGCGGCCATGTTTGGTCCTTAGGTTTGTCTCCCTCTCCAGCCACTCAAGCACCTGCGGCAAAGGAGTCGAGTTGACTGCCAAATATTGGTCCAACCTGCGGTTCATGAATAAATCAGAGTAAACATTTTTTCCCTTTCCAAAAGTTCTGCGGCAATTTTATGTAGTTGCTGCGAATCTATTTTTTCTATCTTCTCCCTTACAACTCCTGTCGGTTCTATCCTTCCGTAGAAAAGAAGGGATTTTCCCATGGAGAGACATTGCGACTCGGCGTTGTCAGTAGCGATAGCCAACTGTCCCATCAACTGCTTCTTGGCCGATTTAAGCGAAGCAGGAGTCATCTCCTTTTCCCTTATGCTGGCCAGCTCCTTGTCCAGGATATCCAGACATTTGTCCAGGTTATTCTTGTCGGTACCAAAATAGATTGTGAAGAGTCCGGTATCGGTATAGGGTGTATAACTTGCGTCAACTGTATATACCAGACCATGCTTCTCGCGAAGGACCTGATTGAGCCTGGAGTTGAGTGCAGGCCCGCCGAGTATATTTGTAAGCAGAGCCAAAGGCAACCTGTTTTCGTTGTACATATCAAATGCAGGGACCCCGACGACACAATGCGCCTGGTGGGTCTTGCGGGCAATACGCAACTCCTTCTGCTTTGGCATCCCGGCCAAAGAGACCCTGTTATTACGTCTGGACTCCAAAGGCTGGTGGTGGCCGTTTGACCCCGTACCAAAAAACTTGTTCACAAGCGCCTCTCCCCTTGACTCCGAAATATCTGCCACAATGGAGAACGTCATGTTGGATGTCACATAATGGCTTGTCGTGAAATCTCTTATATGTTGGACTTCTATTCTCTTTACGCTCTTGGGTTTGCCCAGGATAGGCATTCCCAACGGGTGTTCCCCGAAAAGATACTCATCAAAGTCATCAAATATTTGTTCCGACGGAGTGTCCTTGTACGAAGCAATTTCGTCAAGTACTATTTCTTTCTCCTTGACTAGCTCTTTTTGAGGATACAATGAATGAAATGCAAGATCTGACAACAATTCAACTGCCTTACCGATGTCGTCCTTGAGCACTGTTGCATGAATAACCGTCTCTTCCTTTGTGGTATATGCATTGAGTTCACCACCCAGTCTCTCCAGGAAGTTATTGATCCTCCTGGCCCCTCTTTTGGTTGTTCCTTTGAAAAGCATGTGCTCTGTCAAATGGGCCATACCATTGTACTGCCCGGGCTCATCACGTGTCCCCGCACGGATTGTCAAAGCACAGTACGCAACCGGAGATGAGATTTTTTTAAAAACGTATCCTATACCCGAATCCAGGTGTTTTACCAAAATATCCATTTACTCAAAACTGAAAGGGAACGGATATCTTGCGGATATCCTCCCTGGTGAAACCTGCAGGCATCCTGGAGGATACCCTGTGCCTGCGGAAAAAAAGAAGTTCATGGGAATCAGTCCCGATAATCAATTTATAACAATAAGATCCATTACTCTCTCCCCTTGGTTTGATCAGTACCGGCACCACAGTCTCTTTGCTGCTGTCCATTATGGCATCCTCTACTTCGTCTGCAGTTGCAAGAGATATCTTATTCATGAATAGGGATTTGAATTCATTCTCAGGTATACTGTAATTAAGGAATTCCATGGCAAAAAGCAACCTCTTACCGGTAACCTCAGCAATTTTATCCGAAAAAATGGCATTTCCACGGAAGGCAATAGTAACATCTTTTTGAACCCTGTAAATGTGGTTTTGTATAACATCAATATAAACCGGTAAAAGATGCAGGTTTGCACCATTGTTATCGCCTGCCTCCTGAAGTGGCAGGGTAATGATATTATGGCTGCTGTACAAACCCCTCTTGACCTCGGGCCCGCCTTGTATCAATGTAAGATACTCTATCTTAGGTTCCAGTTCTCTACGCAAACGACCATCCACCCTCATAAGGAAAAAATAGCTTGTATCGTTTTTTAACTTTTGGTACTCCTCCATTGTGCAAAATTCAAAAGGAGAAATCCTCCACCCGCTTCTGACGGCATCCCTCAGCATAAGGTCGGCCAATGAGGTGGAAGGAATAACAACTTTTGTGGTTTTGGCACCGAAGGATGAGAATGTGTTCCTTACCTCCCTCACAATTTTTTGCGCATGGAGACCAGAAATCATTAAAAGCATAACAATAAGGACTATAGCTCTTTTCATACTCGAATTATTAATACGATACAAAATTAGACAAAAATTTGTACTTTTGTGTGATATGGAAAGATTTGTTGTTTCTGCCAGAAAGTACCGTCCTGACACCTTTCAAGGTCTTATAGGACAGGATAATATTGCAACTACCCTCAAGAATTCCGTTACTAAGGGTCAGTTGGCGCACGCCTACCTCTTTTGCGGCCCAAGAGGTGTCGGAAAAACCTCGACTGCAAGGATTTTTGCGAAAACCATCAACTGTTATGATCCGGGAGAGAATATGGAACCATGCGGTAAATGTGAATCATGCCTCTCCTTTGCCCAAGGCCGTTCATACTCTATCCACGAACTGGATGCAGCCTCAAACAATTCGGTTGACGACATCAGGCAGTTGAACGAACTGGTAAGGATCCCGCCACAGGTTGGCAAATACAATGTTTTTATCATTGATGAGGTCCACATGCTTTCACAGAGTGCATTCAATGCATTTCTAAAAACCCTGGAAGAGCCACCTGCACATGCCATATTCATATTGGCAACCACCGAAAAACACAAAATACTGCCAACCATACTTTCCCGTTGCCAAACCTATGACTTTAACCGCATAGCAGTAAAAGACATAGTACGCAACCTCACAACCATAGCTGCAAAAGAGGGAGTATCTGCCGAACCCGACGCCCTACACATAATTGCACAAAAAGCAGACGGAGCCATGAGGGACGCCCTCACAATTTTTGACCAGGCAGTTGCATTTTGCGGAACTACAATCACATATGAAAACATCATCAGCTCACTCAATGTACTGGATTACGACTATTACCTCCGCATGACCGGCCACATGCTCTCCGGGGAACACACCAATGCATTGCTGATTTTTGACGAAATACTCTCTAAAGGGTTTAATGCACTCCATTTTATCGGAGGGCTGAGTTCCCACTTCCGGGATCTCATGGTTTGTAAGGATTCCTCCACAATACATCTGCTGGAACTTGCGCCTACTGTCGTTCAAAAATACAAAGAACAATCGCAGTCATGTTCGCTCAACTTCCTTTATGACGCCCTTGGAATAACCTCTGCATGTGAATCAGGCTACAAGGCCAGCGGGAACCAACGTCTGCACATAGAGCTTGCCTTACTAAGGTTATGCCGTCTGAACAACGAGGCCACATGGCAAAACCACGGTAAGGCACCATCAACAGGGCATGCAAAGGAGGCCACGGCAAAGCCTGAGACTTCTCCAAAAGAGACTTCCACAACTCCTGCGGAACCCAAACCGGTTGCCGTAACCAGTTCTGAACCTGCTACTCCAGTCGCCCCATCCACTACAACCACTTCGCTGTCAATCAAGGACCTTATGAAGAGCGCCGGGAACAACAACAGGGCAAGGAGCGAAACTGCCCGCAAACCCGTAGGTAAAGACCCCCTGGAACAAGGCAGGCTTTCTGATGTTTGGAAGAAAATGGCCCAAAACGAAGAGTCCCTGCCACGACTATCCACTGCAATATCACAAACAGAACCAGTCATTGCAGATCAGAACAAAATACTATTCCCCGTTAAGAACGAATTGCAAAAAAACTGGATAGAAAAGAATTGCAAAATGCGTTTGGTAGAGTTTTTGAAGTCAAACCTCAACAACAACGAAATTGAACTGGAGATAGAAGTTACGCCCGATGATGACCCGGCAGACAACAAAATGTATATGCCACAGGAAAAAGCCAAGTTCATAACCGACACCTACCCCGAAGTAAAAGAACTTCAAAAAGATCTTAAACTCGAATTAAAGTAACAGATGCGACTATACAGCAGAAACCTAGTCAAGAAATACGGAGCCCGCACCGTAGTAAAAAATGTGTCAATTGAGGTAGAACAGGGAGAAATCGTTGGTTTGCTGGGTCCAAACGGTGCCGGTAAAACCACAAGTTTTTACATGATCACCGGATTGATTAAACCCAATGCAGGGAGAATTTTCCTTGACGATGAGGAGATCACTCACCTTCCAATGTATAAGAGGGCACAAAAGGGTTTGGGTTACCTCGCCCAGGAAGCCTCTGTATTCCGCAAATTAAGTGTAGAAGACAACATTATGTCTGTTATGGAGATGTCGGGAATGTCCCGTTCCAAAAGGAAGGAGCGCCTCGAGCAATTGCTGGACGAATTCTCTCTGCACAAAGTAAGGAAAAACCTGGGTGTACAGCTCTCGGGAGGGGAACGCAGGAGATGCGAAATTGCCCGTGCCCTTGCCATCGACCCAAAGTTCATATTGCTCGACGAACCTTTTGCAGGTGTTGACCCTATAGCTGTCGAAGATATCCAGCACATAATTGCCAAACTGAAGACCAAAAATATCGGGATCATCATCACCGACCACAATGTCCATGAAACCCTTGCCATCACCGACAGGGCATACCTGCTTTACGAAGGCAGCATCCTGGAGAGCGGAACTGCAGAAACCCTTGCAAACAATCCCGAAGTGAGGAGGAAATACCTGGGACAAAACTTCGAATTACGTAAGGCTGTATTGAAAAACAGGGAAGAGAAACAAGAGGTGCAAGAAGAGCAACCCGCACCCACAAAAAAAACCGAAGCACTGAGCTCCGGTCCTGACATGGATAACTACTTAAAAAAAGCAGCCGACCTGGAAAAGGGAGATTAATCAAGCTTTTTCATCCGGGGTGCACCCTCCATCCTGTATGGCACCCTGTTCATTTGGCTCATGTGGAGCCTCTGTCCCCTCTTCCCTTTACGCAGGTCATACTGCAACCTTTGTTCTTCGGTAAGATTCTCTCGAACCTTTGCCTCTGTACGGGCAGCCAGTTTCATCTTTTTGTTTTGCAAATCTGTAATCTCGTCAATCTTTGAGTCGATAGCCTTTAAATTAGGTTTTTCGGTTTGCTGTAAAGTTTTTAACTGTGCCCTTTTTTCGGCAAGTTGATTGTTAATCTGCAGCAGATCTTTCTTCAATTCATTCCGCAGCGAAACGATTGCCTCGCTTTGCTCAGTTGTGAGCACAGGTTCCAGTGCCTTTGGATTTGCACCCATGTAGCCCCTGCCCTGGATTTGACGCTGCTGGGCTACTCCGGCAACCGCAATAACCAACATAATCAATGTAATGTAAACCTTTTTCATACTAATATTTCCTTTAATTGGTTCGTTTGTCTTTATGACTAATAATAACACCAAAGGTTTAATAATTCGCGAAAGAATTTGTAACTTTGCGGAATTATTTTGACAACACTCAAATAAATAACAATATAGATATGGCAGAAAAATTATTTGCTGAGTTTCAACCTGTTCCGACATCACAGTGGGAAGAGGTAATCAACAAGGACCTCAAAGGGGCCGACTATGATAAGAGACTCGTATGGAAAACAATGGAGGGGTTTGCAGTACGCCCTTATTACCGCGCAGAGGATCTGGGAAATTTGAAGCACATTGGCAACACACCGGGTGCTTTTCCTTTTGTAAGGGGCACCAAAGATCAAAACAAATGGCTTGTACGCCAAGGATACTGTGCATGGGAGAGCTTCCAAAAAGCCAATGAGCAGGCTGTAAGGGGAGTTAGCCGCGGAGTTGACTCAGTTGCATTTTGCATAGATGGCCAAAAAGAGATTTCGACCGAAAAAATGGCTGTACTATTGAAAGGTATTGACCTGGCAAAGACCGAAATCAACTTCGAAGGCTGTTCATGTGCCTCGGCCCAAATTATACTGGCCTTTACAGAATATGCTGCCAAAAACGGGGTAAATCCCAAAGATATAAAGGCATCCTTCGATTTTGACCCGCTCAGGACACTTACCACAACCGGCAATTATTGCTGCCAAAACTACCTGGAGACCCTCAAAGGCTGCATGGAAGCTGTCAAGGATTATCCCGGAATCAGGGTAACAGGAGTAGAGGGCTATGCATTCAACGATGCAGGTGCTACAATTGTACAAGAGCTGGGTTTTGCAATGGCCATGGGTAGCGAATACATGCAAATGCTCATCTCTGCCGGATTTACAGCAGACCAGGCTGCCTCCAGGATCAAGTTCACATTTGCAATAGGTCCCAATTATTTCCTGGAAATTGCAAAATTCCGTGCAGCAAGGTTGCTGTGGGCCAACATCACCAAAGAGTACGGTGCAGTCAATACCGAATCGCAAAAAATCAACATCCACGCAGTTACTTCGCAATGGAACATGACAGTTTACGATGCATATGTAAACATGCTCCGTGGGACAACAGAGGCAATGAGTGCAGCACTTGCAGGAGTTGATTCACTTGAAGTGCTCCCGTTTGACTACACATTCCGCGAACCGGCAGAATTCAGCAACAGGATAGCCCGCAACACACAAATCATACTCAAAGAGGAGGCCCACTTTGACAAGATCAACGACCCGGCAGCCGGCTCATATTATATTGAGAACCTCACTGCATCCATCTCCGAGGAAGCATGGAAACTATTTACTACGGTAGAGGGCAAAGGAGGTTATGTGAGCGCCCTTAAAGAGGGTTACATACAGGCAGAGGTCAAAGCATCGGCAGCAAAAAGGGATATGAACATTGCCACACGCCGCGAAACATTATTGGGAACAAACCAATACCCAAATTTCTCCGAAAAAGCAGACAAAGACGTTACCCTTGATGTTGTTACACGAGGTGCAGGTGCAGCCAAAAGCAACAACCCGATTGTGGAGCCTATAGAAAAATACCGTGGAGCACAAGCATTCGAATCACTCAGGTTTGCAACAGAAACCAGCGGGAAAACACCAAAAGCATTTATGCTCACATTCGGCAACCTTGCTTTTTGCCGTGCAAGAGCTCAGTTTGCAAGCAACTTCTTTGCAGTTGCCGGGTTTGGAGTTACCGACAACACCCGTTTTGCTACCATAGAAGAGGGAGTCAAAGCCGCACTGGAAGCCAACGCCGACATAGTTGTAGCTTGCTCTTCCGATGATGAATATGCCCAGGCAGTACCGGAAATCAACAAACTGCTCTCTGGCAAAGCAATCCTTGTAGTAGCCGGCGAACCTGCCTGCAAAGCAGACCTGGAGGCACAAGGCATCAAGAACTTCATCAGTGTCAAGAGCAATGTACTTGATACCCTCAAGCAATATCAAAAACAACTTGGAATTTAGCAGAATAAAAAAGTAACAGATATGAGACCAAAATTTTCAGAATTAAAATATAGCGGAGCAGCTGCCCCGGCCGGCAAAGAGCAACCGGTATGGATGACTCCCGAACAAATCGGGGTAAAGGGCACCTACAATGCATCCGACCTCGAAGGTCTTGAGCATTTGAACTATGCAGCCGGTATCCCGCCCTTCCTGAGAGGGCCTTACAGCACCATGTATGTAATGAACCCATGGACCGTAAGGCAATATGCCGGTTTTTCCACTGCAGAGGAGTCCAATGCATTTTACAGAAGAAACCTTGCAGCAGGTCAAAAAGGACTTTCGGTAGCCTTTGATCTTGCAACCCACCGCGGATACGATGCCGACCACCCCAGGGTAGTCGGAGACGTAGGAAAAGCCGGTGTTAGCATCTGCAGTGTAGAGGACATGAAAGTACTATTCGACCAGATCCCACTCAACAAAATGTCGGTATCCATGACCATGAACGGAGCCGTGCTTCCCGTGCTTGCCTTTTACATAGTAGCAGGAATGGAGCAGGGAGCAAAACTGGAAGAGCTTTCGGGCACAATCCAAAACGACATCCTCAAGGAATTCATGGTAAGGAACACATATATTTACCCTCCCGAATTTTCAATGAGGATAATCGGTGACATCTTTTCGTACACCTCGCGCAACATGCCTAAATTCAACTCAATATCAATATCGGGATACCACATGCAAGAGGCCGGTGCCACCTGTGACATTGAAATGGCATACACCCTTGCCGACGGTCTTGAATACCTAAGGACCGGTATCGCTGCCGGCATGGATGTAGACCAATTTGCACCCCGCCTATCATTCTTTTGGGCAATCGGAATGAACCACTTCATGGAGATTGCAAAGATGCGAGCAGCCAGGATGATTTGGGCAAAACTGGTAAAACAGTTCAACCCCAAGAACCCGAAATCCATGTCCTTGAGGACACACTCCCAAACATCGGGATGGTCACTCACAGAACAAGATCCATTCAATAATGTTGCCCGTACCTGCATTGAGGCCATGGGAGCAGCCCTGGGACACACCCAGTCACTGCACACCAATGCACTTGACGAGGCAATTGCCCTGCCTACCGACTTCTCTGCCCGTATTGCAAGGAATACCCAAATTTACATACAGGAAGAGACCAACATCACCAAATCACTTGACCCATGGGCAGGCTCATATTATGTGGAGAAACTCACTGCCGAGATTGCAGAGAGAGCTTGGGCACACATAGAGGAGGTGGAGAAGCTGGGAGGAATGGCGAAAGCCATTGAGACAGGCATACCAAAACTCCGTATAGAAGAGGCTGCAGCACGCAAACAGGCGCGCATTGACTCCGGGAACGACACCATCGTAGGTCTTAACAGGTACCGTATGGAAAAAGAGGACCCGCTCGAAATCCTGGATGTAGACAACACAAAAGTAAGGGAATCACAAATCCAACGGTTAAAAGAGCTCCGCGCCAACAGGGATGAGGCCAAAGTCAAAGCCGCACTCGAAGCAATCACCATAGCAGCCCGTGAAAAGAGCGGCAACCTGCTGGAACTTGCGGTAGAGGCAGCAAAAGAGAGAGCCACCCTGGGAGAGATCTCCGATGCATGCGAAGCAGTTGCCGGCAGATACAAAGCAATTATACGTATGAACACTGGTGTATACTCAAGTGAGGTTAAAAACGACAGCGAATTCGAAAAAGCCAAGAATCTGGTTGCCGAATTCGCAAAAAAAGAGGGCAGACAGCCCCGTATCATGATCGCCAAACTTGGTCAGGACGGGCACGACCGCGGAGCCAAGGTAGTAGCTACCGGTTATGCCGACTGTGGTTTTGACGTAGATATGGGACCTCTGTTCCAGACACCCGAAGAGGCTGCAAAACAAGCAGTGGAAAACGACGTGCACATTGTTGGGGTTTCATCCCTTGCAGCTGGTCACAAAACACTTGTTCCCCAAATTGTAGGGGAGTTGCAAAAACTTGGAAGGGAAGACATCATGGTGATTGTGGGAGGTGTAATCCCGGCACAGGACTACGATGCCCTTTACAAAGCAGGTGCGGTAGCAATCTTCGGCCCCGGCACAACAGTCTCGGGTGCAGCTGTAAAACTGATGGAACTGCTGCTTCAAAAATTTGAGTAAGCATTAAACCAAAAAAATAAAAGGGACTGTCTTAAAAAGGTAGTCCCTTTTATTTTAACAACAGTTGTTATTTTTAAACAGAATATGTACTATTTTTGTACATATTTATGTCATAAATTATTTTGATTATGATACTACTTACAGTCACAGAATTCAGAAACAATATAAGTAAGTACCTTCAACTTGCTTTTAAAGAAAAGATTGCGTTAAAAAGCAAGGGAGGTATCATTGAGCTAACACCAAGTACAGAAATACGTTTAAATCCTAGTCCAAGCAATGACCCGTACTTTGACAATTCCTTAAACCTAGACCATATAGAGAAAGGTCGCATAGATGCTGTTGAAGGAAGAACAAAACCGTGGAACGAAATCAAGGATAAACTAGGTTTATGAGTTATTCAGTCAAGGTTACCAAACAAGCCGAGATTGATATCGTTAGACACATCAAGTCTGGCGATAAAAAATTATAAATAAAATCGCCAGACTAATAACAGAGCTTGAAGAGCATCCAAGGAGAGGTGCGGGCAAGCCTGAACAACTAAAAGGATTCATAATTGAAACCTGGTCACGTAGAATTTCCGAAAGGCATCGTTTAATATACGAAATTCATGATAATGAATTAATGGTTATTGCAATTTCCGCTTACGGACATTATGGAGACAAATAAAAAATTATTTCAGTTTAACAATGGCAACCACGGGGTTGTCATCTTCCTTCACTCTTGCCGCTGTCTCCTTTAATTTGCCGGAAGCACTGGTATTGTTTGCAAATTGCATGAACTTATCGGCCGTATACATTGACACCATGAAATTATCATGGATATCGGCATAGGGCCAAAAAACCGGTCCGTTTTCCAAATCATTCCTGAAACCCGGCTTGCCGTTTTCCGGGAATACACCGGCATTAATTATGTCTGTATACTCCTCAGGGCCTCTCCCCTGCCTGTTTACCGTCGAAAGATACTTACCACCGGAATCAAATATTTTGACTTGGGACATATCCATCACATAAATAAGGCCGTTCACATAACTGAGAGTTATAATACCCCCATTCACAAGGGATTCCTTGGTGGTCTCCAAAGGTACATATTGAACCTTACCGGCAATCTCGCTCAGCTCCATTACCCGCCCGGTACCAACAGCAGCCTCAATATCAATAATCTTAACCTCATATGCATTTGATTTTTTATTCACAGCCGGGGTAAAATCAATCACTTCAAAGCAACCTCTGTCGGCAAGGGTTACGAATATCTTTTTAAAATCGTTGGAGAAGGTGAGGTTGGTGGGTAATTTCCCTTTCAGTTGGTATTCGTGCAGCAGCTCCCCCTTGGGTGAGAGCTTCACTACAGTACCCTTGCCATGTCGTGTTACAAACAGATTCCCGTCATTATCGCAACGCATGCCGTCCATACCAAAGTCTTCAAAGGAGTAAAACTCCTTTTTGTTTACAGGCATATTGTCGGCACCTATATCGTACCTCCATATCTTCCGCTGGATGGACTCATTTACGTACAGGGTTTTCCCGTCGGGGCTCACCTCTATCCCGTTGGTTGTACCAATCCCTTCCTCTACCAAAACAACCGAATCGGGAGCGGGAATCATCCACAAATTCCCGGTGGAATCCCTCCAGTTGGGGTCACTTGCATAGATCACCTGGGATACAGGCGAAACAGTCAAGTCGTTGGGTTGGTTCATATCGCTGCAATGGGCATAAACCTCAATCACAACCAATGTCTCTTTTTTAATTCGAAGTATGTTATGTCCAGGGTAATCAGCAATATACATGCTGCCTGCCCGGTCAAAACGGATTCCGTTACCAACCGATCCCTTTGGCAATGTTACAAATAGGGAGGCAACACCATCAGGAGTAACTTTGCCGATTGTACCCTGCTCACCAAAGTTTACAGCATAGAGATTACCCTTGCTGTCCACTGCAGGCCCCTCCATTCCCTTTGTAAAGGTACCCTCAGGTAACAAATCGTAAATAACATAATTTTCCTGGCTGCTCATGCAGGATAATGTCAGTAAAGGCAAAAGGATTGAAACAAAAAACAGGCAAAAATAATCTTTGTGGTGTCTCTCGAGTTTATGCATGGTACATCGTTTAGGTTTACGACCTCAAATATACTTAATTCTTACCTTGTTCATGAAAACCCTCTCCAAAACAACCTTGAGCCTCCTGATCAGGTTCCTGCGTATCTCCATCTCTACAGGCAGTGACGGATCGTAATGAGCCTCGTTGATACGCGTTCCCATTAAAAAATCTATCACATCGGAATCCATGATTATCTTGAGAATCTCCCCTGCCGGAGAGTTGTCTGGTTTGTATCCCTCTTTGTAACTCTGGATCAGGTCGGCCAAATGGCCCAGGGTAAGGATACCCTCTGTAACCAGCTCGGCACCATCCATCCTTGCAGAGGTGGGCAGGTTTGTCTTTACCTGCTGCCTTCCGTCTCCAATGACTTTCCTGTCCAGCTCCCTGGCAAGTATATGTGCAGTAGTGCCTCCACATACGATTCTGCGCCCGGGATAGGTATCAAAGATCCTTGCCATCTCTTTGTCGTTGCCAGGGTCAAAAGGGGGACCCGTGCAGATTAGCAACCTCCTTGGTGCCCGCAGGTAGATAACCCCGCAGGTAATATCGTCCTTTGCTTCGAAAAGATCGTTGTGTAGTGCTTTTTGCATCACTACTTTGGAAAGTTCCCTTGCCGACACATCGGGATGCCGTTCCAGGTAGTTCTTGATAAAATCAATAACCATCGACCTCTCCCAACCCATGGGCATACTCCTGGAACCCAACCCGCTTTGGGTTACACCGTCACTGAGCATGATAATACGGTCTCCTTTGAAAAGCATTATCTTTGACTCCAGCAACACCCTGTCTCCCTGTGATGTCATCAGCCTGATGCTCTTTTTGCGTGGTTCTATACAGGTGTTTCCCCTGAAGATTATGAAATCGGGATTGTCAAATTCAAAAAGGTGGGCCTCCCCGTTCAGGTCAATCTCGGCAGCAGAACAGGTTGCGTAACCTATTCTCTTTCGGGGATCGACGGGCAGGGTATCCAGTATGCTCCTCATGGAATCGGACAACGGCCTGTGTTGCAACCTGTAATTCACTGCCATTGAGGCTGTGAGAGAGCTAAGCACATTGGCCCGGATGCCGCTGCCCAATCCGTCCGACAAAACTGCAACAAAACGGTTTTCGTCTTTGATCATGGTAGATATAAAGGCATCCCCTCCTACCACCTCACCCATTTTGAACTGCTGGGAGTGGGCTATTTCAATAAAAAAATTATTGTCATCCTCTTCGAAAAACATGGCTATCTTGGTTTTTTATCGGAATCTATTACCATGTTAAGGATGCTCTCGGTATACGAGGCACTCTCCCCAAGTATGTATGCTATCCTCTGTACCGATTCGGCGTTGTGTTTAATCACCTCCCTTATCTTTTCCGAGATGATATCTTTCACAAGCTGGGAATCATCCATGTTTTGGATTATACCGCACACCAGCTTGTTGGGCTGTATTGAGAGTAAGGAGAGCCGGATGTTGCGGTTATTGTCCCTTACGTCAAACTCGGCAGACTCTTCGCCTCCGGCAATAACCGACTGGAAATATTTATGGTATGGGACAATTTTACGCAGGTCGGCACCTCCAAGCCCCCCCAATGCCTCAGAAATCATGGCTATCTCCTCCCCGCCAAGTTCTATGAACTTCTCATTTGTATCCACTATCCGCAGGTTTTCATCTACCAGGACAACCCCGTATGGCATTTTCCTTAGTAGCACAGAAGCCTGGTTTTGGGCCTCTTTCCTCATTTGGGATATACACATCTCCCTTTCGGCCTTGCCATCCAGAACAGCAGCTGCGTAGGCCCTGCAGTTATCGTATCCGCAACCGGAGCAATTCAGTTCATCCTCTTTACTGGTCTTTCCCATGGAATTCAGGACCTCCTGAATTTCCCTTTCGCTGTAGAGGCAATTGATCTTATAGGGGACTTTGTAGGCATCATAAGAGAGGTCCACATCCCTTTTTGGCAGAGTGACAGCCAAACCAGAACGCTTGAAGGCATCAAACTCCTTGAGAAGCCTGTTCCTTTTTGCTGCAATCCCCTCTTTGTTGCTGGTAGCTGGCCCCTTTATGCAACCTCCGTCACACGCCATCAGCTCCACGAAAACCTTTTTACCCGGCTTCCAGTTCTCCAGTTCCGAACAGACCTCCATAACCGATTTCATCCCCGAAAAACTCATGAACCCTGCATCCACAGGTTTCACATCCTTACACATGGTACTGATCATACCGTTATCCACAGGAAAAAGGCCGGCCCTTTCAGATGCTCCTATTACAAACCCTCTTGGGAGTTCAACCCTGTCCATATCGGAGAAGTAAATCCCCTCGCTCTCCATCAGCCTGCCCAGCTCCTCAAAAGTTATGACAGCATCGGTTTCATTCTCGTAAATATCACTCTCCCTCTTTTTGGCGATACAGGGACCTACAAACACAAGTTTATGGTTTGTATAACCGGCAGCCCTTAGTAACCTCACATGAGCAATCATCGGAGAAACTATTGGAGCTAAATGTCCCTCATATTCGGGATAATATATCTTGATATAATTTACAACCGAGGGGCAGCAGGTAGCCAGTACAACCTCTTTTTGGGTCTCAGTCAAAAAACGGTTGGTTTGGTGAGCGACAAGGTCGGCACCGATGGCTGTTTCCGATACGCCGGAAAAACCCAGGCAATAAAAAACTTTCAACAGGTTTTCTAATTTCTCATCACCATAATCAGATAAAAAAGAGGGAGCAAGGCAGGCGATCATCTTTTGCCCGTTCTGTGCCCATTCCCTTACCATGTCGGTATCGTCCCTGTACCTTTTTGCCCCGGCAGGGCAAGCGTTAATACATTTGCCGCAATAGATACAAGTCTCCTCAATTACTGAAGCACTAAAGTCCTCTACCTTGATAGATTTGACCGGGCATACCTTAATGCATTTATAACAGTCCTGGCAATTGATTTTTTCTGTATAAATAACAAGTTCCCGCTTCATATCATTGTATTTTAATTTTCTGCCTTGTCCAACGCAAGTATCTGCCTTGTAGCTGACTTATGGTTGGTAATTGTACTACAGCCATTAACGCAACCTCCCTCACACATCATTACCTCAATCATGTTGCTCTCACTTTTCCCCGCTGCAGCAATTCCTTTAAGGAACCTTACATTCTCCTTGCTGAGGCCGCTCACCACATATGGTTTGAGTGCTTCTTTGTCTTTCACATACTGTGCCACGGATGACGAAACACCGCCCGAGCGGGCATATTGCCGTCCGCTTTTCTCAATGGAGGGGTCGTACTCCATGTTGTCACAATCTCCGGGAACTATACCCAATGCCCCAAACATTGCATCCAGCTCTTCGAAGGTCATTACATAGTCGATATTAGGGTCTTTGAATCCCTCCACCCTTTTGGCAAGGCATGGCCCAATGAAGATAGTGGTGATAGACGGGTCTTGCTCTTTCAAAGCCTCGGCTGTATAGGATGCCGGAGTACGGGTATGGGAAATGTAGGGAGCCATCGCAGGCAGCTGCTTGCCGGCCCAACGTGTATAGGATGGGCAACAAGATGTTGTCATGAAGGGCTCTCCACCCTCTGCCACTCTCTCTTCCCACTCAAGGGCCTCATTTCGCGATGTAGTGTTTGCACCCGAAGCAACCTCTGCAACCAAGTCAAAACCACATTTTTTTACAGCATCGAGTATCCTGCTGAGAGGCGCTTGGTACTGACCGGCTATGGCAGGGGCAACCATAGCAGCCATCTTTTTTTTGCCATCCTTTATATCCCTGATGATTTGAAGGAGGTAGGTTTTTTCCATGATGGCTCCATAAGGGCAAGCCTCCTTGCAGAGACCGCAAAACACACATTTATCCCAGTCAATATGCTCTACCCCAAACCTGTCCTTGGTAATAGCTCCAACCGGGCAAGCCTCTTCGCAAGGTACAGGAGTGTATACTATGGCATTGAACGGGCAAGCACTCAGGCATCTCCCGCAATTGACACACTGCGACTGGTCAATCTCTGCCTTGTTGGTTACCCTTATAGCATTTTTATTGCAGGCATAGGTGCAAGGCCGGCCCACACAGGCACGGCACAAGTTGGTCACGGTATAATTGTGTTTGACACACGAACTGCAGGCCTCGTCCACTACAGTAAGCATCACGTCGGTAAACTCCTTCCTGTTGTATGACATCCGGGCATACTCTGCCAAAGTGGTGAGTTCGTCGGTTTCGTCCGCAACATTGAACCCGAGAATAGTCATCAATCTGTATTTGATCACAGCCCTGTCCTTGTGTATGCAACAACGTGTAATTGCACCAGCCTTAGGTCTCATCTCAAGAGGAATCCGGTCGATCTCCTCAATCAGCCTCTCTTCAAAACAGAGTTCACATACCCTTTTCAATAAATCCCTTCTAATTTCCGTTGCTTGATGAAACATATATATATTTGATTTTTTTATAATTAATGAGTTATCCGTGTCGGATGAACGGCGGCAAATATAGCCATTAATTAAAAATTTGCAGAATTAAATTACAATTAATAGCTTTGTACCCGCAGCAATCAGCATGGACAAGAATACTTTCATATCTTCCGCCAACCGTAACTTCACGTATACGGTCAATGCTGCTGTTGTTTCTGCAACAACAATGATGATGATGCGAATGCATCGCAAGATGCATAGCTAGAGTCCCGGGCCTTTCGAAGGTCCATCGGGAATGATCCCGAGAATAAATACGGACACCAGTCCGCCTTCAAAAAAAGATTTATTCATTTCCAAAATCATCATCATTATGGATTTCAAACATTATGAAACCCTGCTGGTACACGCAGGTAAAATTCAACACCCAAGCAACGGACCTTGCGCCACCCCCATATACCAAACATCCTCATTCCTTTTTGACGACTCAGCCCACGCTGCTGCCCTTTTTAACCTTGCAGCACCCGGGGATATTTATACCCGTCTATCCAATCCTACCACATCGGTCCTCGAGCAGAGGATAGCTGCACTGGAAAACTGCACGGCTGCTGTTGCGGTATCTTCGGGGCAAGCATCACAATTCCTGGCAATTCAAAACATAGCCGGTTCCGGCGATAACATAGTAAGCTCCTCCTCTTTGTATGGTGGAAGCTTCAACCAGTTCCGCTCCAGCTTTGCATCCCTGGGAATTGAATTCCGGTTTGCTCCCGCCAATGACCCTTCCAAGCTGGAATCACTGATAGACAACAGGACAAAAGCCCTTTTCGTGGAGACAATAGGCAATTCAGATTTCTACATTCCCGATTTTGAACATCTTGCAGCCATTTGTCACAAACACGGGATTCCTTTGATAGTAGACAACACCTTCGGTGCAGCAGGATACCTGTTCCGACCATCGGACTGGGGTGCTTCCATAATCACCCATGCGGCTACCAAATGGATTGGAGGTCACGGCAACTCCATCGGCGGTGTTGTAGCCGATGCCGGTAACTTTAACTGGGGGAACGGTAAATTCCCATCTATTGCCGAACCCTCCGAATCTTACCACGGATTAAGTTACTGGAAAGAGTTTGGTGCCGGAACTCCTTCGGGCAACATAGCATTTGCCATAAAGGCAAGGGCACAGGGACTTAGGGACTGGGGGTGCTGCATCAGCCCTTTCAACTCCTTTTTGCTGCTGCAGGGTCTGGAGACCCTTGCTTTGAGGATGGACAGGATACTCTCCAACACCCGGCAGCTGGCAGAGTGGCTTTTGAACCACCCAAAAGTAGAGAGTGTCAACTATCCGGGTTTTAAAGAACATCCGGGATATGAGAATGGTAAGAGGTACCTGCAAAAAGGATTCGGAGGGGTTCTCTCCTTTGCTGTCAAAGGCAACAGAAAGCAGAGCGCAAAATTTGTAGAGTCATTGGAACTACTTAGCCACCTGGTTAACGTCGGGGACAACAAAACTCTTATCAGCCACTCAGCCTCTACAACCCATGCACAGCTTTCGGCAGAGGCATTAAAAGCAGCCGGAATCGGGGAAAATTCGCTAAGGATTTCAGTAGGCATAGAACATATTGACGACATCTGCACCGATTTGTCAAATGCATTCAAAACCATATAAGCGGCACAGTTGAGATATGGAAAAAAGAACATTCAATATAGAGGGTCCTTTTGAACTGGAAAACGGCCAAATCCTGGAATCACCCGAGATATGCTACCATATCTCCGGCAATACCACTCCTGGCAACAAGATCATCTGGATATGCCATGCCCTGACCGCCAATTCCGACCCATCGGAGTGGTGGCCGGGTCTGGTTGGTGATGGGAAGACAATTGACCCTGCAAAACATACAATAATTTGCGCAAACATGCCCGGATCGTGTTACGGCAGTACCGGACCTTCATCTCTTGCCCCCGACGGCAAACCATACCTGATGAGGTTTCCCGACATCACTGTAAGGGATGTGGTCAAGATGCACAACTTGCTGAGGGAGCACTTGGGGATAGATAGCATCTACCTTATGACCGGGGCCTCCATTGGTGGTTTCCAGGCTCTGGAGTGGAGTATAATCTATCCTGACGTAGTGGAGAACCTGCTCCTGATCGCATGTAATGCTGCAGTTACTCCATGGGGGTGTGCATTCAACGAATCCCAAAGGATGGCCCTCAAAGCCGACCCCACATTTACCGCACAAAAGGATATTAACGGAGGGAAAGAGGGGCTCAAGGCAGCTCGCTCCATTGCACTATTGTCGTACAGGTCACAGGATGGGTACAACCAAACCCAGTCCGAGGTGGATTCCGACTTTCTTTTTGCAGCCAGGGCTTCATCTTACCAGCAATACCAAGGGCAAAAACTGGCAGAAAGGTTCGATGCCTACTCCTATTACACACTCACAAAATGCATTGACAGCCACAACTGTGGGAGGGGCAGGGGTGGTACGGCAAGTGCATTGGGTACTATAAAAGCGTCGACGGTTGTGGCCGGGATAGAGAGTGACCTTCTATTCCCGGCGGCAGAACAGGAATACCTGGCAAAACATATTCCAGGCGCCAGGTTCCGGTTGATCCGGTCGGCATATGGTCATGACGGCTTCCTTCTGGAATATGAACAAACCCAAACCATCATACACCAACACTTTAAACTTTAGACAATGCAAATATTGAAATTCGGCGGCACTTCGGTTGCCAACAGTCAAAACATATTGAAGGTAATATCCATTACAGCAAATGCAGCTCAAAAAGACAAAACGATTATGGTCTCTTCTGCAATTGCAGGATGTACGGACAACCTCATAAATGCCGCCGGACTTGCCTCCCAAAGGGACGGAGGCTACCGGGCCGTAATCAATGATCTTGAAAAGGCCCACTACGCAATTATCAATGAAATAATTCCGATAGACTTCCGCAGCAAACCAACTGCCGATTGCAACACTCTTTTTTCACAATTGCTGGAGATCCTTCAGGGAATCCACCTGCTCGGAGAGCTCACCAGTTCTTCGCTTGACCTGGTAATGAGTTTTGGAGAATTGCTGAGCACTACAATAATTTCGGCTACTTTCAATGCAGAGGGGATAAACAATGTGCTCACCGACTCCCGCAAACTTGTTAAAACCTTCCGACATAACTCTGCAAATATTGTTGACACTCAAGCAACATATCTGAATATAAAAGAATACCTTTCTACAAACGGAGTAAGGCTCTATGTGGTCCCTGGATTCATTGCCAGCGATAAAAGCGGTAAAACAACCACCCTCGGCAGGGGAGGATCGGACTACACAGCCTCCTTGTTTGCGGCAGCATCCGAAGCAAGGGTTCTGGAAATATGGACCGATGTAAGTGGCATGATGACAGCCGATCCCAGGATAGTCCCCTCAGCAAAAACCATTGAGCACATCTCCTACAAAGAGGCTCTGGAGCTCTCCCATTTTGGGGCAAAAGTGGTTTACCCGCCAACGATCCAGCCGGCAGTCAAAAGAGGAATCCCGATTATTGTCAAAAACACATTCGACCCCGACGGAGCCTCCACTATAATAGAAAGTTCGCCTCCCTACAGCAGAGGCTCCATTCGTGGCATCTCAGGGAGCAAAAACATAGCACTCATCTCCCTGGAAGGGAGCGGGATGGTCGGGATTCCGGGGTATTCGGCAAGGTTCTTCACATCATTGGCCAACGCAAAGATAAACGTAGTACTAATTACCCAGGCTTCTTCTCTGCATACCATGTGTGTTGCAATCGAAGAAGGGGTTGCCCAAAAAGCAGGGGCTGCGGTAGATGCAGAGTTCGCTTACGAAATATCCCTTGGAAAGGTCAACCCTGTTGTGGTGGAGAAGGGATTTTCGATTGTCTCGCTTGTTGGCGACGACATGAAAAACCAGTCCGGTACCGGTGGAAAAATGTTCAAGGCTTTGGGCGATTCGGGTATCAATATTCGGGCAATTGCCCAGGGATCGTCCGAAAGGAATATATCCACAATCATCCATTCCAAAGACTATGAAGAGTCTGTGCGGGTTATACACAACAAATTCTTTGAAACCAAATCACCCCAAAAAGCCTATCTTTTTATTGCGGGCTACGGAACTGTTGGTAAAGAACTTGTGCAACTCATACATTCACGCAGGGACTCCCTGCTGTCCCAAAGGTCGGTCGACCTGGTGATCGCCGGTATTTGCAGCAGTTCGAAAATGGTTCTGGACCGCAAAGGTATCTCGCCGGAGAAGTCACAATCTCTCTACTCCAATGGCGAAGATGGCGACATTAACCAATTTGTAAGGGAGATCCTCCATGAACAGCCTGGAAAGACAATCTTTGTAGATTGCACAGCCAGCGGTAATGTGGCTTCCCTATACCGGGAACTGCTGGACAACGGTGTTTCCATAGTAACCTGCAACAAGATTGCACCATCGTCTCCACTGACTGCATGGGACGCCCTCAAAGAGACAGCAAAATCCAAATCCCTCTCCCTCCTTTACGAAACCACAGCCGGGGCAGCCCTCCCCGTTATAGCAACCATAGACCGGCTCATCGAAAGCGGCGAAACAGTAACAGAGGTACAAGCAATCTTGTCTGGTACCCTCAACTACCTGTTCAGCAACTATGACGGCACCAAACCCTTTGGCATACTGTTGCGAGAGGCAAAAGAGCTTGGGTACACCGAACCCGACCCCTCGATAGACCTGAGCGGTGTGGATGTTTTGAGAAAATGTACCATCATTGCCAGGGAGTGCGGTTTTAAAGTGGAGCAAAAAGAGATTGAAAGCACACCCGCAGCACCCTCCGGCATATTTGAGGATGAATCCGGCGCATTCATTGAAAGAATCATGAAAGCAGAGGAGTATTATGCACAATTGTACAACGAGGCTTCCCGGCAAGGTAAAAGACTACGTTATACGGCTAAGATTACCCCATATAAGTGCTCCACCGGAGTTGAACAGCTCTCTCCCGACAACCCGCTATACCATGTTGAGGGAACCAACAACTCGGTCACAGTACGCACCAACAACTATCCGATGGGGATTACAATTACCGGAGCCGGGGCAGGTGCCCGGGTGACAGCAGGAGGAGTATTGAACGACATTTTAAAAGCATCATTATGAAAGTAGCAATAATCGGAGCCACCGGAATGGTGGGTTCAAAAATGAGGGAAGTACTGCAAGAACGCAACTTCCCGGTCTCTCAGCTTATACCGGCTGCCTCCGCCTCCTCTGCGGGCAAGAAAATCCCATGGAATGGTGGTTGGACCGAAGTGGTTACCATGGAAAAGGCTCTTGAGTCAAAACCCGACATTGCACTATTTTCGGCTGGTGCAAAGGTTTCGGGGGAATGGGCTCCCCGGTTTGCCTCTGCAGGATGCAGGGTCATTGACAACTCTTCCAGATGGAGGGAAGATCCCAATATAAAACTGGTTGTCCCACAGGTAAACGGAGAAATACTGACAGCAAAAGATATGATTGTGGCCAACCCCAACTGCTCAACCATACAGATGGTGACGGCACTCAACCTGCTGCACCAAAAATACCGTCTCAAAAGAATAGTGGTGAGCACGTACCAATCGGTTACAGGAAGCGGGATGAAGGGTTACACCCAGCTCACAGCCGAAAGGGACGGTATGGAGCCATCCAACAAGGCCTACCCTTGCCCCATAGACCTCAACCTGATCCCCCACATCGACAGCTTTACGGGCAACGACTACACCAAGGAGGAGATGAAAATGGTAAACGAAACCCATAAGATATTCTCCGACTACACCATTGCAATCAGTGCAACCACCGTGAGGGTCCCTGTTACCGGAGGGCACAGCGAATCTGTAAATGCACAGTTCCACCAACAACCACAGTTCGAAGAGTTGTGCAACCTGATACGTGTTACCCCCGGGGTTGAGATGCTCTCCCTTTCTGATGACCCTCCCTACCCTACCCCACTTTTTGCACATGATAAAGATACTGTTTTTGTCGGGCGGGTACGAATGGACCTCTTTTGCAAAGATGCAGTGAATATGTGGATTGTTGCAGACAATCTGCGTAAAGGTGCAGCCACCAATGCTGTCGAGATAGCAGAACTCTTTGTGAAAAATTCTTAACTTTGTGCCGGACTTCAAAAAAACACCATGAACACATATACCGAAAAAGAGATCAGAACCCTCGAATGGAACGAGCATATCCGCAAAAGGCCCGGGATGTACATTGGCAAACTGGGTGACGGCTCTTCTCCTGACGATGGTATCTATGTGTTACTCAAAGAGGTGATGGATAATTCCGTGGACGAATACGCCATGGGGCATGGCAAAAGCATAATAATTTCAATTAAGGAGAGGAGTGTTACCGTAAGGGACCACGGGCGGGGCATCCCGCTCGGCTCCCTTGTAGATGTTGCCAGCCGCATGAACACCGGTGCCAAATACGACAGCAAGGCATTCAAGAAATCCGTCGGGCTCAACGGAGTAGGTATAAAAGCTGTAAACGCCCTGTCCAGTTCTTTTTACATCCAGTCTTTCCGCGATGGTGAGAGCCAATTTGCAAAGTTCAGCAAAGGGGAGCTGTTGGAAGAGGAGAGGGTGCTGAGCACCGAAAAGAACGGAACGTTGGTTACTTTTATTGCAGACGAGGAACTTTTTGGCAACTACGTCTTTAACATGGAGTTTATTGAGAGCATGCTACGCAACTACTCCTACCTCAACACAGGGCTCTCCATTAAACTAAACGGCCAAGAGTTTATCTCCAAAAACGGATTGCTGGACCTTCTCAATGAATCCCTTGTAAAAGAACCGTTATACCCGCCAATACACCTCAAAGGTGACGATATCGAAATCGCCATTACTCATGGCAACGATTACGGAGAGGGAATATCATCATTTGTAAACGGGCAGTTTACCACACAAGGGGGTACCCATCTCTCTGCATTCCGTGAGGCTGTGGCAAAAACAATCAAGGACTTCTTCAAGAAGGATTTTGACCCCAGCGATGTGAGGCAGAGCATGATTGCTGCCGTAAGTATAAAAGTTCAGGAGCCTGTGTTCGAATCCCAGACCAAAACAAAACTAGGATCCAAGGAGGTCTCACCCGGAGGGGCCAGTATTCGCAATTTCATAGGGGAGTTCATCAAAGAACATCTGGACAACTACTTGCACCGCCACCCGGAAATTGCCGATGCAATGCAAAAGAAAATCCTGGATTCCGAAAAGGAGCGGAAAGCAATTTCTGGGATCCAGAAGCTGGCAAGAGAGAGGGCAAAGAAAGCGAGTCTTCACAATAAGAACCTGAGGGATTGCCGTATCCATTACACCGATAAGGACGAAAGGTCGGTGGAGAGCACCCTCTTCATTACCGAAGGAGATTCTGCCAGCGGTTCCATAACCAAAAGTCGCAATGTGCTGTCTCAGGCGGTATTCTCACTCCGGGGAAAACCAAAAAACTCTTATGGTCTCACCAAGAAGATTGTCTACGAGAACGAAGAGTTCAACCTGCTGCAAGCGGCACTCAACATAGAGGAGGACCTCGAAAACCTGCGTTACAACCAGATAGTGATTGCCACCGACGCCGACGTGGACGGAATGCACATCAGGCTGTTGCTGCTCACATTCTTCCTCCAGTTCTTCCCCGACCTCATCCGTCAGGGACACCTGTACATACTCCAGACACCCCTTTTCCGGGTGCGTAACAAAAAGGAAACCATATACTGTTACAGCCTCGAGGAGCGTGACAATGCTCTTAAAAAACTGGGAACCAACCCCGAAATCACCCGATTCAAAGGATTGGGAGAGATTTCTCCCGACGAGTTCCGTTACTTCATAGGGGAAAACATAAGGTTGGAAAAGGTGCGTTTGGGCAATGACGACAACATTCCCGAACTCCTTGAGTTTTATATGGGCAAGAATACCATCGACAGGCAAAACTTCATCCGCTCCAACCTGCGCTCCAACCTGGTTGTAGAGGAGGCGATCTGATTTCGGGGTAATTTTGTCACCGGCATCTAAATTGGTCCTTACTCCCCTTTTTTTATTACTTTTGTGGCTGTTTTTAAAAGTAACAAAATGGAGTACAATTTTCTTGAGATCGAAAAGCACTGGCAAGAGTACTGGTCAAAAAACCAAACCTTTAAAGTAGAAACTGACAATTCAAAACCAAAGTTTTACGTACTGGACATGTTTCCATACCCCTCGGGAGCCGGATTACATGTCGGGCACCCCCTTGGTTACATAGCCAGTGACATCTACAGCAGGTACAAACGACTCAAGGGATTCAACGTACTACACCCCATGGGCTACGATGCATTCGGGTTACCTGCCGAACAGTATGCAATCCAGACGGGAACACACCCTGCAGAAACCACAGAGAAGAATATAAAACGCTACCGTGAACAGCTGGACCGAATAGGTTTTTCTTATGACTGGAGCAGAGAGGTACGCACTTGCGAACCTGCGTATTACAAATGGACTCAATGGGCTTTCCTGGAGATGTTCGGGCACTGGTATAACAAAAGCACCCAAAAAGCCGAGAAAATTGAGACCCTCACAACAATCTTCTCCAAGGAGGGTAACAAGAATATCAATGCTGCCTGCACCGAAACAACTATTTTTGATGCTCAGCAATGGAACTCTATGAACGAAAAGGAGCAGGCCGATGTTCTGATGAATTACAGGATTGCATACCTGGGCGAAACCTCCGTTAACTGGTGCCCGGCACTGGGTACTGTATTGGCCAACGATGAGGTAAAGGAGGGAGTTTCCGTAAGGGGCGGTCATCCCGTGGAACAACGCAAAATGAAACAATGGCAGCTAAGGGTCTCTGCCTATGCCCAAAGATTGCTGGACGACATGGAGGAGCTGGAGTGGAGCGATTCCCTCAAGGAGATGCAAAAGAACTGGATTGGACGCTCCCAGGGAGCCGAGATGGTTTTCGGGGTTTCCAACGGAAGTGAAGATTTTGAACTGGAAATTTTCACAACTCGTGCAGACACTGTATTCGGCGCAACTTTCATGGTGCTTGCTCCCGAGAGTGAATGGGTAGAAAAACTCACCACCCCTGAGCACAAGGCTCAGGTAGAGGAGTACCTTACCGCTGCAAAAAAGAAGACCGAAAGGGAGAGGATGGCCGAAACCCGTAGCGTTACAGGAGTGTTCAGCGGTAGTTATGCAGTAAACCCTTTTACCGGTCAACAGATTCCTGTCTGGATTTCGGAATATGTTCTGGCAGGATACGGAACCGGAGCCATTATGGCAGTACCCGCCCATGACAGCCGTGACTACCTCTTTGCCAAACACTTTAACCTCCCGATCATTCCTTTGATAGAGGGGTGTGATGTGTCTGATGAGAGTTTTGATGCCAAAGAGGGGATCATGTGCAACTCCGGCTTCCTTAACGGGATGACTGTAGCGGAAGCAATACCCGCTGCCATAGATGAAGTTGAGAAAAGAGGTATCGGTAAAAGAAAGGTCAACTTCAGGTTACGCGATGCTATATTTTCCAGGCAAAGATATTGGGGAGAGCCCTTCCCTATCTGCTACAAAGATGGAGTTGCAACACCTATGGAGTTGAATGACCTTCCACTGGAGCTACCGGAGGTTGACAAATTCCTCCCTACAGCAGAGGGTGAGCCACCATTGGCCAGGGCAAAAGATTGGACATACAAAGGCTACCCGTTGGAAAAAAGCACCATGCCTGGTTTTGCAGGAAGCAGTGCCTATTATCTGCGCTATATGGACCCATCCAATGATGGGGAGCTGGTATCCAAAGAGGCCAACGATTACTGGAAAAACGTGGACCTTTACATTGGAGGGACAGAACATGCCACAGGCCACCTCATCTACTCCCGTTTCTGGAACAAATTCCTCTATGACCTGGGGTATGTATGTGAGAAGGAGCCATTCAAAAAGCTCATCAACCAGGGAATGATACAGGGACGTTCCAACTTCGTGTACAGGATTAAAGGCTCCAACCGGTTTGTCTCATATGGTCTTAAAGAACAATACGATACCACCGAAATACATGTCGATGTAAATATAGTTCGCAACGACAGGCTGGATACCGAAGCTTTCCGTAAATGGATGCCCGATTATTCCGATGCAGAGTTCATCCTTGAAAACGGGGAATACATATGCGGATGGGCAGTGGAAAAGATGAGCAAATCAATGTTCAATGTGGTTAACCCCGATACCATTTGCGACACGTACGGAGCCGATACACTAAGGCTTTACGAAATGTTCCTGGGCCCGTTGGAACAATCCAAACCATGGGATACCAACGGAATAGACGGAGTGCACCGCTTCTTGAGAAGGTTTTGGAGATTGTTCCATAAAGAGAGGCTGTTTGGAGTCTCCAACGATAAGGCAACCCCTTCCGAACTCAAGGTACTTCACAAGCTTATAAAAAAAGTACAGGACGACATAGAAAACTTTTCGTTCAACACAAGTGTGAGTGCATTTATGATTGCAGTAAACGACCTGTATGACCTTGGATGCACCAAACGTGAAATCCTTGAGCCGATGGTTATATTGCTCGCACCCTTTGCCCCTCATATGACCGAAGAGCTATGGAATAAACTGGGTAATAAGGATTCTGTATCCAAAGCATCATTCCCCGAATATGTATATGAATTTACTGTAGAAGATGTTTTTGAGTACCCGGTTTCGTTCAATGGAAAATTGAGGTATAAACTCACACTCTCCACCTCACTCTCTGCCCAAGAGGTAGAGAAGGCTGCCATGGAAAACGAAAACACCCAAAAATACCTTGCGGGGGCCTCCATTAAAAAGATAATTGTAGTACCAAAAAAGATAATCAATATAGTATGCTGACAAACCTGCGGGCATTCCAGGTAGATGCCTTTACCGAAAATGTCTTTGGAGGCAATCCGGCCGTAGTGGTAATGCTGGAAGCAAACCTGCCCGACCATACCCTCCTTAAGATTGCAAAGGAAAATGCAGTTTCGGAAACTGCATACCTGCTCCGTAAAGGAGAATCCTATCTGCTAAGGTGGTTTACACCCGACATTGAAATGGATTTGTGCGGGCACGCCACCCTGGCCTCGGCACATGTATTGTTTTCGGAGTTGGGCTATACCCGAGCTGCAATCGAGTTTGAAACCCTTTCGGGAGTTCTGACGGTGAGCCGGGACAAGGAAGGGTACCTGCTGGATTTCCCGATACGTCCCGGCGAAAAGGCAACCCTGCCAATAGAGATTTACGACAGTCTTAGCATAAAACCGGCAGAGGTATACAAAGCCAGGGACTATATGCTGGTTTACAAAAGCGAAGAGGAGATCAGGAACATAGAGATCAACCGATCAATATTTGATGAAATCAACCTGGATCCGGGCGGGGTAATAATTACAGCCCCTGGGAAGGATTGCGACTTTGTATCCCGGTACTTCACACCCCAATCGACAATACTGGAAGACCCTGTAACCGGTTCGGCCCACTGCACGCTGGCCCCGTACTGGTGGGTCCGCACAGGGAAAAACACTATGTTTGCCCGGCAGCTCAGCCAACGGGGAGGAGCTATGCATTGCACCATGGCCGACGGCAGGATAATCCTCAAAGGTAATGCAGTAACATACAGTAAAGGAGAAATTTTCATCCCCACAACATAATGAACACACCCCTTTTCAAAACCATCAAGTCCTACGTCATCATGACAATAGGGCTTTTTATATTTGTCTTTAGCTGGACGGCCTTTTTGATTCCAAACCAAATAGCAGGAGGCGGAGTGAGCGGGCTCGCATCTGTTATAAACTATGCTACCGGTTTTGAGGTGGCATACTCATACCTCATTATAAACAGCATATTGTTGCTGATTGGCTTTTTGGTCCTGGGAAAAGCATTTGGGTTCAAAACCATTTTCTGTATTGGAATGGCTACCCTTATGTTTGAATTTCTGCCGCTTATCCCATGGGTTTCGGACATTGAGGACAAACTTATCAATGCCCTCATAGGCGGCACCATGAGCGGAATAGGAATAGGCATGATTTTCATGCAGGGGGGGAGCACAGGCGGCACCGATATCATAGCACTGATAATTGCCAAATACCGGGAAACCTCTCCGGGAAGGGTATTCCTCTACTGTGACCTGATTATAATCGGTTCCATCTATTTTATCCCGGATAAAGAGCTTTCCGACGTTATTTACGGTTATATTGAGATGGTCTCCTTTTCATACGTAATAGACATGATCCTTACCGGCAACCGGCAGAGTGTCCAGGTTATGGTTTTTTCGGGCAAATATGACCAGATTGCAGACAGGGTGAACCAAGAGGTGCAGAGAGGTGTTACAGCACTGACCTCCATGGGGTGGTACTCCAAAGCCGAGAGTAAAGTTTTGGTGATTGTATTACGGAAATCTCAATTGCCGGAGATTACGGCAATAATTAAAGATACCGACCGCAACGCATTCATGACAGTTTCGACTGTTACAAGTGTATACGGTCAAGGTTTTGACCAGATTAAAGCAGGAAAAATATCATGGAAGCGAAAACAAAAAGAGTCCTGACGGCAGTCAAGGAATACACAATCATAGCCTTTGGGCTTTTACTGTACACCTTGGGATGGGTGTTTTTTCTGATTCCCAATGGTTTGGTCGGAGGAGGAGTGACCGGCATTGCTGCAATCATCTACTACATCACAGGATTCCCGGTGAGCTACTCCTTTTTCCTGATAAACGGAGTTCTGCTGGCTATCGCCCTTAAAATACTTGGCAAGGCATTCGGGCTCAAAACCGTCTTTGCCATTATGATCGGTACAATATTCCTTAAAATCCTGCCCGACGTAATCCCCTACGAAATAATAGAAGACATTGCCATTGGCAATGGCAAGATGCTCTCAGCAATCATGGGCGGGGCATTTGCCGGAGCCGGGATTGCAATTACCTTCACTCAGGGAGGCAGCTCAGGAGGCACCGACATTATAGCCCTGATGATCAACAAATACCGCAACATATCTCCCGGCCGCCTTATCTTGATGATGGATATTATAATTGTGGCAAGTTCACTCTTTATTCCCACACAGGAGAGCGTTGGGCACCGTGTTGCAATAGTCATATACGGCTATATACTTATCAGCGTCACAAGCTATACTGTAGACCTCGTGATTTCGGGTGCAAGGCAATCCATCCAAATGTTCATATTTTCCCGCAACCACGATGCCATTGCAGAAAAGATAACATCCATCGGGCGTGGAGTTACTGTCATTAACGCCATGGGCTGGTTCACAAAACAGGAGGGAAAGGTGCTTATGGTGATAGTAAGACGCACCGAGAGCAATTTTGTCTTTAAGGTTATACGCGAAATTGATAAAAATGCCTTTATTTCGGTCGGAAACGTAATGGGTGTTTATGGTCAGGGATTTGACACAATAAAAAAATAAATTGCCCCTCCTGGTCAAGAGCAAAAGCTTGTCACCCTTATTGGGTA
>WARP01002653.1_pt1 | contig 36417 bp, 24 predicted proteins | sample 4769151 | NCBI WGS metagenome assembly WARP01 (sample SAMN08893023, study PRJNA449175) | gut metagenome | isolation source: rumen sample fed with dry roughage | host: cow | place: India: Nagpur | collected 2016
CGTATCTTTGCATAAGATTAGTAGAAGATAAATAGTTGTCGAAACATAATCTAAAGAATAAACCATTAAAAAAATAAGATATGAGTAAATTTAAATGGCAATTAGAAAGAGCAAGTAATAAATTCACCTGCCCAAGTTGTGGAAGAGAAAAACGCTTTAAAAGATATGTTTACGAGCATAATGGAGAATATATTGATGATTCTGTTGGGATATGTGATAGAAAAAACTCATGCAAGTATCACTACCCTCCAAAACAATTTTTTAAAGATAGAGGGTTGGATGCTAATTCTATGATTCCTAAAGAGTATATGATAAATTCATATCAAATGGAGACAAAACAAGAAGCCAAAATTTATTCAATAGATAATAAATGGATAGATGTGGCTTTAAGCTGCGATACTTCATTTATGAGCTTTCTTAAAACCAAATTCACAGAAGAACAAATAAATGAAATCCAAATACTATATTTCTTGGGTGCAGTGGATTATGGTGATGGTAAAGAAGGGGATGTGATTTTTTGGCAGGTTGACAGCTTAAAAAGAGTTAGAGCAGGCAAAATCATGAAGTATAACCCAACAACAGGTAAAAGGCTTCACAGTAAAGATGCTATCAATTGGATGCATAAGATTAGTGAAGTAAAAGAAGGGCTACCAGAGGGCTGGCATCTTACTCAGTGCCTCTTTGGAGAGCATCTAATAACTTCATACCCATTAAAGCCAATATGCCTTGTAGAGTCAGAAAAAACGGCAATAATTGCATCTGTATATCTCCCTGAATATAATTGGCTTGCAACAGGGGGATTGCAAAATTTCAATATCAAAATGTGTAATGCATTAAATGGAAAAACAGTAGAAGTCTTCCCAGATATTGGAGCCTTTGAAGAGTGGTCAAACAAAGCAAAAGAAATATCGAAAGAATTAGATATAGAGTTTATTTTCAATACCTATTTGGAAGAAAACTCAACTCCAGAACAGAAAGAGTTAGGAATTGATATTGGAGATGTTATTTTGGATGGAAAAGCATCAGACCTAATAGAATTTATGTCTAATAAAAAATAATTTTTATCTAATAAAAATAGATATTTCATAAGTTAAAAAACAAACAAATTGTCATTATTTTTTAATTAGAAACTGAAAACATATAAATTTAGTTATGTAAAAGTAGTATTTTTTAAATTTATTTTCTAATTATGTAAAAACACGAGAAAAATTTCGTAACTTTGCAATACGATTAAAGAATATGATATTCAATAATCTAAATAACTTTTTTATTAATTAATTAACAACCTCTCGATGATATAAGGTAATCGTTCCAAGTTATGATAAATTACAATGTAGTTAAGAGAAACATTGCAACTGGATTCAATCCAGGTGAAAAGTACTTAGCAGTTATTGACCGCTCAGGTATTTTAACTCAAGAACAATTAGCAGACAGAATTGCTGAGATGAGCTCATTGGCTTACAACGACGTATTGTCTGCTTTAGCAGCTTTACAAATGGTTATTTCAGATGCAACAATGAGCGGAGTTACTGTTCAGTTAGACCAATTGGGCAATTTCACCCCATTTCTCAAATCTAAGGCAATGGAAACCGAAGAAGAAGCTAACAGTGAAAGTATCCAGCGTTTGAGGGTAAATTTCTATCCAAACGTGCGATTCAAGAACAAGTTGAAATCAACAGGCTTCATCTACAAAAACCCAGTACCAAAAGGATTGGTAATTCCTGCAGTTACTCCGTAACAGTTTTAAGTTTTAAATTTAAATTGGGGTAACACCTTTGCTTGGGAGTCGGATTAAGTTTCGACTCCTTTTTTTTAGAAAAATTATTTATCTCAATACTTCTATTACGCCAACTGTGTCGATTTTCTTGTCATTTCTTTTGCCAATAAATCTAAAGAAATAGGTGCCATCGGGGGTATTGGTTTTGTTTGGGTCCCAATTGTCTTTTTCTTCTTTTATATTTTGTATTCTATAGATTTGCTTGCCTTGACGAGTGAATATTATTAACTCATTCTCTGGGAAGGCTTCTTGCTTTATTAGGTTATGGATTGAGAAGACATCATTAATTCCATCCCCATTAGGAGTTACTACATTTGGGAAGAGGATATTATCAACTTGAAGATTTAATACCTTTAGGCTATCGCAACCTAAATAGTTTTGGAATGTTTGGGTATAGACTCCTGTTTGTGTCTCGTTAAATCCGTTTTGATTATATACTCCTCCTTTGTAGATTTCGGCGTAGATGGTATCGGAAAAGGTTGGAAATACTATTAGATTTACAATAAATATGCTATCACATCCATTCTCTTTTATTAGTATTATCTCGTAAACTCCTGTTGAATCTGTATTTAATCCATGCTCTGTATAGAATTGGTTATCACAAGAGAATGCATAGATTGTGTCTTCCGCTCTATAATGTTCTTTAAAGCTTAAATCCAAATAAACTATGCTATCACAATTGTATATTGATTTCAAGTTTAATATGTATTTGCCAGGCGAGCTGATATCATATCCTTGAACCGAATAGGTAGTGTTATCGCAAATTGTGTCTATTACAATTATGCTGTCGTAGATTGGGTGAACTTGAATTTCTTTTATTGCCTTATTTATACAGCCTGAACTGTCTTTGAGATATAGTGTTATGGTTTGGTTGCTTATTGGGCTTAGGTTAATGCTCTTTGTGGATTCGTTGGTCGACCATAGATATTCTCCATCCAAGGAGGAGGTAAGAATTGTGGATTGATTTTTGCATAACGAGGAGTCTCCAATGATTTTAAGATAATTGCTATCCTTTATTAATAATATCTTCTTAACTATTGTGTCCTGACATTTCCCATCGCCAAGTATTGCTATTAACTTGACTGAGTATTCTCCAGCGACTGAAAATCTCCTCTTTGGGCTGTATTGGTCAATTATTACTCCATCATCAAATATCCATTTTGCATCATCGCAAGGAGTATTAACTAATATTGAGTCGTTATATAATATCTTGCTTAGATTGATAAAGCTTACCTCAAACTCACAATCCTTGATTGTATATGTGTAGTCAAAATCTGCCTTTGGATAACGCTTCATCGACTCAACCTCTATTGTAAAGCCACAGTTGGGATTATCAAGAAAGCTAACATGACAATAATAGGTGATATTAGTATCTAAATTTATTTCTAATTCAATTTCCGTGGATAATGTTTGAGAGGTGTCATTTGAATTATACCAACGATAGTTAAAACCTTGAGGTGCCTTGTAGTTAATCATATTAGTATCTCCGCATGTTGAGCCTGTAAGTCTCTTTTTGTCGCATTTGAGGGTGTAGTAGGCATATCCGTAATGTCCTCCATGATTGCAGTCGTAGGTTGTTAATCGGATAGATATTACTTGGTTATGATAAGCACTTATATCGAAGCCAATATTTGTCCAATCCTTCCAAATCACTGCTGTTGTCCCAACTCTATTCCAACCGAGTGAGTCGCTTGCGTAGAAATTGGCAGAAGAACAAATTGTATCTAATAAATTCCCAGAGGAATTTAATATCTCTAATGTGAATCTTGGCTGATTATTGAAGTTATGCTCTGCATCCTCAAGGACTATTGCATACTTCATCATCAATAAATCAAAATTATTTGTATCAACCTTATAACGGTAAGTAATGCTTTCTGCCTGAGCTCCAACCAACCAATTCCCCAATCTTACGGAAGCTCCTTCATCATCAGGAATAGTTTTTAATAAGTAGTTAGTTCGAGAATCTCTTTCGCTCTTATTATAATGAACAGTATGCCTTGAATTTGGATTTGAATAACCATAATCGATTATTCCCTGGTGTTGATATGGATTGTCGAAGGTGCCGTAGGTTAGGGTATTATTAGATGTATTTATATTTAAAAAGTCTAAGCAATTCCCATTAGATGGTACATTTATAACCATTAGTTTCGAAGCACAATCTAATTTTAAACTATCGCAAAGCGAATGAATAATTATTTCATAATAGCCAGTAATAGATAGGTTGTCAATGGTATAATAATTAGTATATGTTGTGTCGTAAAAGCGAGTAGGGGAGTTTTGAAGTTTGTATTCAATTATCCATCCACTTGCAAACATATCAAAGTCCCAACCCAAAGATATAGAATTCTCTGTAACATCTGTAATTACTACATTTTCAGCAATTGGGCAATGGCATTGGGTTTTAAGATTTAGAAACAAATCATTACAAAATCTACCATTTGGCAATTTTAAACAATCCTCATATACATAGATATAGTAGTTACTTGCAGAGCTAAGGTTATTGAAGAATACATAAGGATCGTGAGTTACTAATGAATCTATCAGTTTATAAGAATCGTAAAATTTTACTGTCCATAATGTAGTTGTATCGCTCTCCAACCATGATAGATAAATAGTTGAAGAACCTACATAGCTTGAATCATATAAGGGTTTTGCACAAGGGCATCTTGTTGTGGCATTAAATCCCGTTGCATTGCAGTCGTTACCGTTATTATTACAATCATTCCAAATCTTCACGTAATACATTGTACTGGCAATTAAACTATCAAAATACAAATAAGGCTGATAAACATTGCCAGAATCAATTACCTCTCCCAAATAGGATAACTCATAGCTCCATACAATAGAAGTATCTGGTTCTGTCCAAGAAACTATTATACTATCAGAGGTTGTATATGTGGTTAATTGAGTAGGTTGAGGACATGTGGTTTGTATCCAGCATGCAGTTGTCTTTTTAGGCTGGCAAGTTGTTGGTAAAGTGTCGCAAGAAGTATAAATCACAGCTCTATAAATCTCACATTCTGTCAAAGAATCAAAAATAATAAAATTAGTATCTGAATAATAGATTGTAGATGGAGAAACGTTTCCACAGTTGGAATTAGATTTGCTTAGCTCAATAATCCAGTTGGTGTTTTCATCTCCACCCTGCCATGAAAGCATTACAGAATCGGGTGAGATTACATTATTAACAATATTATATGCATAGAAGGGGCATGTATAGCACTCCTCAATATTGATCTCAAATCCTGAAAGTGGATTATCTGAATCAACAATAAACTTAATGGTAATCTTATCTGTTGAACTGATTTTTGAAGGGATAATACTATTTCCTGCACCTTGATAGAGTATTGATGTTGAATTTGTATCTCCATCGTAAATATATATTCTCGAATAGTTCCAAGCTCCCAATATATGATTCCCCGAAAGCCTTAGTCTTGCTCCAGGAGTTTGTGCAGTAATTGTAAGGCGGGAATCAACTCTTGTAGAATAATTTCCATTTTGCCCACCATCATCATATACTGTTACTGCAATAATACTAATCTCGTTATAACCCGAAGCGGGCATATCGTAGCTTTGTGCAGAAAGATTTATGCACATTAATGATAAAGAAATGAAAAGAATCAACCTTTTCATATTATTTTATATTTACTAATACATTAGTTCTATAATATCGCTAATGAATCTGTTATTTTCTTGATTTATAAACCATAGATAAGATTTAGGTTTTTTAAAACCCATATCTATATATAGTTGTGAATACTCCTTGATTTGTTTATTATATTTTTCAATTTGTTTCTTGTCAAAGGAGAATTTATAGTCAATAATTATTAGCTCACCATCCCTAAGCAATACTCTATCAGGTCTTACACTTTTAATATATCCATCCTTAAAGATTATGCTTCTCTCATTCAATACTTTATTCCTATCATCAAACCATTCTTCTTTTTCTCTAAACATGTAATCCAATAGTTTAGATATCTCCTCAATCTCTTCTTTTACAATCTCTCCCTTGTTTTCCAATTCCTTTAATGCCTTGTCCTTATCCTTAGGAGTATGTATTTCGGATAATACTTTATGCAATAAACTACCTCTAAGTCTTGAGCTATTTGTATCGCTTTCTTCCTTTCCCTCAATCAAATCCCTTACATATTTCTCAGCCTCTTTGGTTTGGGAGTATAGTATCTCGGAATTAGATTTAATTATCTTCATATCAAAGCTTTCATTTAATTCTAAAAAGCCTTTTTCCTTTGATTCTCTATCTATTTTTATATTTCCTAAGTTTACATATATGCCTCCATTCTCCATTTCCTCCAATTCAAAACAAGAGCTAATAATATAATGTAAGAGATCTCCTACGTTTTTACCGCTATTGAATACAAATTCTCCGCTTTTGTTTATAGTATATGAATTTATAATAGATATTGCATTTACAGGCCTTGTAAGGGCAACATAGAGGATATTTAGGTTATCGATGTATACTTGGGATAATTCGTTGTAATATTCTTTACTGAATGTGGAATTCATTAAATCCTTTTTAACCTCAATTGGCAAATAAGGTATTTCGTTTAAACCCTCAGGTGCCTCAACCCAAATTGTGGTCTTCTTAGCATCGTCTAATTTCCAATTAGGATAGGGGAGAATTACCACTGGAAACTCCAATCCCTTTGCCTTGTGTATTGTCATTAAGCGAATACCATCCAAATTGGAGCTAATAGTTATTGCTTTGGTTTTTAGGGTGTCTTCCCAATAGTTTAGGAAACTTAGAATTGAGGTATTGCCTTGTGAAAGATATTCGTTTAATGCGTCAATAAAGGCATAAATAAAGCTTGAATTCTTATCGCTTAAGTCTAAATTGTTAATCAGATAAGGGATTAATTCAATTAGTGGCTTACGTTTAAGTTCGTTTCTATTATTAAGGAAACTAAGCCTATCTATGTTTTGAGTTATGGATTTTAAATCTTCTTTAAATACTTCCTTAGGGCTTTGGTAATAGAGTTTAAGCTTTACTAATGAATCGGTATCGTTTTCGTCCTCAATATACTTTAAGCAAGATATTATAAGGTCAATACTCTTAGATGAGGAAAACTCAAAGGCTTCATCGCTAATAATATCAATTGGATACTTTAAATCTTTGTTTTCTTCCTTATACTTGTAAATATAATCGGTTATTTGCTTAATCTCGGTATTAGTCCTTAGCAATATACATATCTCTTTTTGCTCAAAACCAAGTGCTCTATAATAATTTATCTCCTCAATTATTTTCTCCAATACAAGGTCTTTCTTGTTCGCCCTCTCCTCAGTATCTAACTCAATATACCTTACACATCCTTTTTCCTTATCGGTTTTAGACTCTTGTTCTACATCTTTAAAAACCTTAAGTATATCCTCTGTGTTTATTCCGTCCTCATTGCTAATATACTTGTCTAAATTGGTAAATATCTTATTGTTGAAATCGATAATCTTCTTATCTGACCTGTAATTTACACTAAGATTTTCTATTATTGGTTCTCTTTTCAAGTAAGGACTCTCTGGGCTTAGACCATATTTCAAATTCCCAAGCAATCTCCAATCTCCATTATTAAACCTATATATTGATTGCTTAACATCTCCAACAATAATTGAACGGTTATTATTATCGTAGCTCTCTTTTAGCAAGTGTTTGAAATTATTATAATTGAGTTTTGAGGTATCCTGAAACTCATCAATCATTATGTATTTCAATTGTGAGCCTATCTTCTCGAATATAAAGCTTGTGTCGGAATTGGTGTCGTTTCCAATTATCTTGGAAAGTAGGTTAGAGGTTTCGGATAATAGGAATTGGTTTTTATTCTTAAGAATAAGTCTTTTAAGTTTTGATATCTCTACCAAGAATACAAGGTTATCTATATTCTCTAATATTGTTTTATAAGAATAGTATTGGGGTAAGTTTTTACCCATGTAATTATTAAGCTCCTTAACTATTGGGTTTAGCTTGTCTTGGGTAAAGTTTAGATTTTTATCCAATTGGTTAGGCTTAGTAAACCACTCCTTATTATCATCTATTACCTTATCTAAATTGCCTTTGAAATATACGTCGTAATTATTGTCTAATAGCTTAGTAATACCGTTTGCAATACCTCTTGAGCCTCCTTTAAAGTCATTGATATTATATCCATTATCTTTGATTAGCTTAAGCAACACTTTAGCTTTATCTTGGATATTGTTTTCTATTTCTTTACACCATTTATTTAGCTTTTCTTTAAACTCCTCCAAGCTTTTTTCATCAATAGAGTTGAATAATTCGTCCTCAATTTCCTTGAACTTTTCCTTATTCAGTTGCTTGGAAAACTTTAAAATATCCTCCTCAATATCCCATTTCTTACCTAATCTTATCTTCTCATTTATCTTTGTAAAATACCATTTCCTTAGGGATAAATTATCCTTTGTTTCTTCAACAATTATATCAAAAGCCTGCTTAATTATTTCTTTATCATCAATAAGTAAATTATATCTTGGATTAATTCCAAGCTCTTTTGACATATTCTTAAGAATTCTTTGGAAAAAGCTATCAATGGTTTCGATATATAGGTTTGAATAATCATGAAGTATGTTCTTAAGAGCTTGCTTTGCACTTAGGGTGATTATCTCCTCGGTATATCTATCATTAAGATTTAATAGTTTTTCTCTTTCACCCTTAGCCTCTTGGCTATTATTTGATAGATTATAAAGCAACATAACCAATCTCTCTTTTAGCTCTGCTGTTGCTTTATTGGTGAATGTTACCGCAAGTATATTTTTATAATTAAATGTATTTCCAACCCTAACTCCTTTTTCAATATCAATAATATTCTTTTTAATATTAGTGTCAATCAAAAGATTAACATACTCCACCACAAGGGTAAATGTCTTACCACTTCCAGCAGAAGCATTATATATAATTAGGTTGGATTCCATTAATTAACAATTCTCTCTATGTTGACTTTTATAAACTAAAGCTATTCAAGAATTTTCTTCTTTTCTCTCTCAAATTCTTCTTGAGTGATGATTTTTTCATCTAATAGTTTCTTTAACTCTCTTAATTGCTCTGTTTTATTAACGATAATTGTTTTATTTTCATCATTACTCTGCAAAGGATCACCCTCCATAACTTCTTGGTTAAATGGTATTAGTTCATAATTATGATATGGTTTATACTTCATTGTCCAAAGAAAAGGTGCCCAAAGAAATAATCCTCCAACAATTGCACCTGCATCAACTTCTTCATTCCTTGAAAAAGAAGTATATAGAGTTTCATGTCCTTCAAGCTCTAATCTTAGAGCAGTAACACTCCCAACAATCTTAGTATCGGTATGGCTATAAGGTGTTTTGCCTACTGGTTCATCATTAATATAAACACTTGCTCCTGAAGGATATGATTGGATTAGAGTTGTGCTTGCACAGGAGGCAAAAATGATAGAAAATGATAATAAAATCGCTATTGATTTTAAAAATAAGCTGTGTTTTTTCATTTTTTCTTATGTTTAAATTAAAAATATCTCAATGTTTGTTTTTGCAAATATATAATTTTAAATTGGATTATTTACTACATTTGCATTTTGGTTTACTAATATTTTACTTAATAATGAAGATATTAATAGTTGAGGATAATCAGGATTTAAGAGAGATTTCAAAGATCGAATTAGAAAAGGAGGGTTTTGTTTTAGAACAAGCTTCAAATTACCAAGAAGCATTGGAAAAGATAGAATTATACGAATATGATTGTATTTTGTTGGATATAATGTTGCCTGACGGTGACGGATTATCTTTACTTAGGCATTTAAAGAAAGCACATAAGACAGAAGGTGTGATAATTATATCTGCTAAAGATTCTCTTGACGATAAGATTGAAGGATTAGAGCTTGGAGCTGATGATTACCTTGCTAAACCATTCCATTTTGCAGAACTTATTGCAAGAATTAAAAGTGTTATAAGAAGAAAAATGGGAGATGGGGAGATGTTTAATGGTTTTGGGGATTTAAAGATAAATCTATCTACATTAAAGGCTTATGTAAACGACAAGGAGTTAGCTCTAAGCAAGAAAGAGTTTGATATTTTGGTTTATTTCTCAACAAGGGCTAATAGAATTATTGATAAGACAACTCTTGCCGAGGGAGTTTGGGGAGATTATATAGACCAAGTTGATAATTATGATTTTATTTATGCACAAATGAAAAACATTAGAAAGAAACTGAAAGAGGCTGGCTCATATGTGGAGATTAAATCTATTTATGGTTTTGGTTATAAACTAATTAATAATGAATTGAATAATGATTAAGAAAAGAAAAAATAAGAATCTCCTAACTTCAATTATTCTAAGGACATCAATAACAATTACTATAATAATGTCCGTTTGGGCTGCATTGATTTTCTTTGCAATTATTAATGAGGTAAACGATGAGATTGATGATTCCTTAGATCTTTATTCCGATTATCTTATTTCTCAGAAGAAACAAGGCTATGAGGTAATTGAAAAAGAAACAAACTCTAATAATATATTTCTAATTACTCCTGTAGGACTAAATGAAGCTCTTGGTAACTTAAATTCTTCCTATAAGGACACAATGATTTATCTTTATAGCAAAGAGGAAACTGAGCCTGCAAGAGTTTTAACTCGTTATTTTATCGATAAGAACCAAAATGCATTTAAGATAGAGATTTACACCTCTACTATTGAGAAAAAAGACTTGATTGAAACAATAGCTTATTGGTTGATTTCCCTTGTTTTAATTCTTCTTATCACTATTATTATTGTATATATATGGATTTATAAGAAGAGTATGAAACCCTTATATATATTATTGAATTGGCAAAGAAACTATAACTTAACGGGCAAGAATCCTCCTCTTCCAGATATGTACTCTATTAAAGAGTTTGAAGAGCTTTATCGAGCAACTAACCAAAGTACTCAAAGGATGGAGAAGGCTTATTCGGATCAAAAACACTTTATTGGCAATGCTTCACATGAGATTCAAACTCCTTTAGCTGTTTCAATTAACCGTTTAGAAAACCTTTTAAATCTGGATTTAACCCAAGAACAAGCTGAAGAGATTATCAAAACAATATCCTCATTAGAACAACTTACTCGTTTAAATAAAACTCTTTTACTTTTAACAAAGATTGAGAATAATCAGTTCTTAGAAAAAGAAAACCTTTCACTTAAAGCCATAATTGATAAAATATTAGAGGTATTAAAGGATGTGTATGCTTATAAGAATATTAGGGTTAGTTTTGAAAACGAAAAGGATATTAATCTTTATTCCAACAAGACTATAATTGAAATCCTTGTCAATAACCTTATTAAGAATGCTTTTAATCATAATATTGAAAATGGTGAAATAAAAATAAGTATTAATTCTAATTCTCTTACCATTTCCAATACTTCCAATTCAAAGGAATTAGATAAGGAAAAGATATTCCAAAGGTTTTTCAAAGATAGCAGTTCCAATACTTCAATTGGTTTGGGATTATCGTTGGTTAAGAGCATTTGCGATAATAATAATTTCCTTTTAGACTATTACTTTAAAAGTGGTATGCATTATTTTGAGATAAAATTTTAGATTCGTTGCACATTTCAGTTTCTTTTCAGGATTGGGTTATAATTTTGCATCATAAACAATACAAATAAACAACTCAACAAATAAACAATTAAAAATAAAAAGATATGAAAGCAACAAATTTATTCAAAAGATCATTACTAATAGTAATAGCATTATTCGCATTCACTTCATGCCAAAGTCAAGGAGATAAAGTAATTCAATATGACAAATTACCTTCAAAGGCAAAAACTTTTATTAGCTCAAACTTCTCAAATATGACTGTATTACAAGTTGTAAAAGATGCAGAATTATTTAATAGCGAGTATACAGTTTACTTTAACGAAGGCTCTAAGATTGAGTTCAACTCAAAAGGAGAGTGGAGAGATATTGAAATTACTTCAGGAGTACCACAAAAAGTAGTTCCAGCTTCAATTTACAGCTATGTAAGTAATAATCATCCAAACACTTTAATCCTTGAATTAAACAAAGATAACAGAGATTACGAAGTTAAATTAAATAATCAAATTGAATTAGTATTCAACCTAAAAGGAGAATTCTTACGCTACGACGACTAATAAGTAAGACAAAATTAAACAACAAATTAAACAACTAAGGCTGAAGTTCCCACTCCAGCCTTTTTTTATATCTCATACCTTTCTGGATTGCTTCGGGCTACACCCTCGCAATGACGTGAAACGACACTATTTGCTATATAGATAAATTGACATGATTTGCGTCATTGCGAGCCGAAGGTGAAGCAATCCAGTATAGTTATTTAATAAGAACGAAATAGAATCAAATTACAGCAAAATAGAATCAAATTACAGAAAACTAACTCTTGATTCTAATAAAATGTAATTTGATTCTATTTTCGTAGAATCAAGAGTTATTTCTCTTAACAGAGATGTTAATTAAGAATGAGTTAAGTCTTGTGAATTGAGATTGGCTTTTCTAATTCGTTTGGTAATAAATCCTGCTTTGTTAGATTACTAATATCGTTAAAAATGATTTTATCAATCCTGTTTTAATCCTTAAGTTTTATAAGTGCATATCACAATTTTTTGTATATCTGGAATTAAATAAATATCTTTGCTCTTTGTATTAAAGAATTAATTTATGATTAATCTAAGTATTGAGAGTCAAGGAGTGTTTGAAATAATCACAAAGGATGAATTATCTCTTTTGATTGATAAGACTTCTAAGGCTCATAGGAGTATTATTGAAAAAGTTGGTTTGGGTAATGAGTTTTTAGGTTGGGTTGACCTTCCTGAGAGTATCGACAAGGCTATAATTGAAGATATTATAACTAATGCAAAGCGATTAGGAGAAGTATCTGAGGTTTTTGTTGTGATAGGGATAGGAGGGAGTTATCTTGGTGCAAGAGCAGTAATAAATGCTCTTGAACATAGCTTTAATTCGCTTTTAAAGGAAAGAAATAAGCCTTTGATTCTCTATGCTGGACAAAACTTAAGTGAAGATTATCTAAGTGATTTATTAGAGATATTAGATCAAAAGGATTATTCTCTTGCGATTATTTCTAAAAGTGGGACAACTCTTGAACCTGCTCTAAGCTTTAGGATAATAAAATCTCATCTTGAAAACAAGTATGGAAAGGATGGAGCAAAAGAAAGAATAATTGCGATAACAGACAGAGAAAAAGGTGCTTTAAGAAGGTTATCTAATAAAGAAGATTATATTAGTTTCCCTATTGAAGATAATATTGGAGGAAGGTTTTCTGTGCTTAGTCCTGTGGGATTATTACCTATTGCAGTAGCGGGATTGGATATAAATAAGCTATTGGAAGGAGCAAGGAATATGAGAGAATACATAATCAGTAATCCTAATTTCGAAAATAATCCTGCTTGGAAATACTGTGTTTTAAGAAATGCACTTAGAGAAAAGGGTAAGAATATAGAGATAATGGTTAATTATAATCCTAATTTATACTATATCAGTGAATGGTGGAAACAACTTTTTGGAGAAAGCGAAGGTAAGGAAGGAAAGGGAATATATCCAAGCAATTTAATTAATACTACAGATTTGCACTCAATGGGTCAGTATATTCAAGAGGGAGAAAGAATAATTTTTGAAACCCTAATCCATATTGAAAAGAATAAAAAGAGAGTAAGTATACCTAAAGAAGAAGATAATGAGGATGGTTTAAACTACCTTATTGGTAGGAATATAAATCAAATTAATCATATTGCAGAGCAGGGGACAACTATGGCACATTTAGATGGAGGAGTTGCCAATATTAAAATCAATTTACCAGAGATTAATGAGTATAATCTTGGTGAATTAATCTATTTCTTTGAATATTCATGTGCCCTTAGTGCTTATGTGCTTGGAGTTAATCCATTCGACCAGCCAGGAGTTGAGTTTTATAAGAGGAATATGTTTAAACTACTTGGTAAATAATGTTTAGATTACTAATCCTAATTCTTTTACTACATATTTCTTCTCAAATTTATTCTCAAAAAAAAGAGAAAGAAGAAACTAATAATCAGAATTATTTAATTCTTGAACCAGAATTGAAACTATCTGGAGGACTTTTTCTTACAAGCTTAATGAGTATGGAGTTTGATAAGAAATTAAGAACGTACAGACATGAAGAGATGCCTAATTTCAAGTATTCTTATGATGATTATTTGCAATTTTCTCCACTTGTAATAGTTTATGGATTAAAGAGTTTTGGTGTAGAGTCAAGAAGCACATGGGGAGAGTTATTAGTTTCAAACTCTTTCTCAATACTATTAATGCAGGGTATTGTTTATTCAAGTAAAACAATAATTGCAAGACAAAGACCCGATTTTTCAGCCTCTAATTCTTTTCCTTCAGGGCATACTGCCACAACATTTACATTTGCACATATTTTACATAAGGAATATGGAGGAATAAGCCCTTGGATTTCCGTTGGTGGATATTCCCTTGCAACAGCTACAGCATTCTCCAGAGTAATGAATAATCGCCATTGGCTAAGTGATATATTATTTGGAGCAGGAATAGGGATAATATCCACTGAATTAGGTTATTATTTGTCTGATTTGATTTTTAGAAAGCCCAAACAAAGAAATTTATTACCATCAATATAATTATGAATAATCAAGATATAAAAGATTTATTTCTCTCTCAGAGGGAGTTTTATCTAAAGGATAATACACTTAGTTTAAGCTTTCGATTAGATAGTCTAAAAAGATTAAAACAAGAGATAATTAACTCACAAGATGAAATTGCAAATGCCTTGTTCTTAGATTTGCACAAATCTTATGCTGAAGCATATTTGACCGAGATTGGATTTGTAATTAAGGAGATTAATCATGCAATAAAAAACCTTAAGAAATGGGCAAAAGATAGAAGAGTCTCTCCATCCTTACTAACCTTTCCTTCAAAGGGCTATATCCAAAATATCCCATTAGGACAAGTATTAATAATCTCGCCTTGGAACTATCCCTTTCAACTAGCAATAAGCCCACTTGTTGGTGCTATCTCTGCTGGCAATACAGCAATAATCAAACCTGCCGAGCTAAGCCCTAATACTTCTAATGTCATTAAGAGTATAATTGAAAAAGTATTTCCAAGAAATTATATAAGCACAGTAATTGGTGGCAAGGATGAAAACCTAAACCTTTTAGACTTAGATTTCAATCATATTTTCTTTACTGGTAGCCCTCTTTTAGGCAAAATAGTTATGGAGAAGGCATCAAAAAACCTTGTGCCAGTTACTCTTGAATTAGGAGGTAAAAGCCCATGTATTGTAGATAAAACATCCGATTTAGAACTTTCTGCTAAAAGAATTGTGTTTGGGAAATTCCTCAATAGCGGTCAAACATGTATTGCCCCAGATTATATCTTGGTTGATAAACAATTTAAAAGCAAATTAATTGAACATCTAATCACTTCTATAAATATTCTTTATAATGACTCGCAAAATGCAAAGGATTATGGAAGGATAATAAGTGAGGCTCATTTTGATAGGCTTGCTTCTATGCTTAAAGATGGTAATATAGTATTTGGAGGAGATATATCAAGAGAGGAAAAGTATATTTCTCCAACCATAATTACAGATATTCACTCAAATTCTAATTTACTTAGCCAAGAGATATTTGGACCAATACTTCCAATTATTACCTATGAGGATTTAGATATTATGCTAGAGGAATTAAGACGCAAGCCAAAGCCATTAGCCTTATATATATTCTCTAATAGCAAATCAACCCAAGATATTATCCTCTCAAAAATATCCTCAGGAGGAGTATGCGTAAATGATACAATCATGCATATTACACCAAATAATCTTCCATTCGGAGGAGTAGGAAACAGTGGAATGGGCTCATATCACGGAAAGAAAAGCTTCGAAACCTTCTCCCACCAGCGTTCAGTCCTAAACAGAAAAACCTATTTCGACCTATCCCAACGCTACCCACCATACACAACTAAAACCCTAAAGCTCCTAAAACTCTTTTTTGGAAAGTAGTTATTCACTAATCATTTTTCTATTGGGTTGAAGAAATCGGTTTTGTATTTTAATATGCTTACTATTAGGTAGAGGATTAGGGAGATTAGGCTTAGGATTATTATTGGATAATTGAAATTATTGTTTGCGTTTAGGAGGTTTCCTATTATGTTTAATAGGGTAAAGACCATTATGATTAGGATATAGTAGTCTAATTCTTTGTTTATTATCTTTGAGAAATCGAATTTTCTTTTTGGTTTTATGTAGTTTGAAAATTTAGGGTATATAATTCTTGTATTGCTTGAGTAATCGAGATATTTATCTTGGTATTTCTTAATTAAAAATTCTTCTTCTGCAAACATTATCCTTTCGTAATAAAGAATATAGGCAAGGGTATAGACAATTACAAACCAAAGGTTAAAGCTAAGTGCAACCATGCCAAGCCATATTATATAATTAGAAAAATAGATTGGGTGACGCATAAGGGAATATAGCCCGGAGTTCTCTGGGAAGAAGAAACGTTTAGGAGAATAGCCTTTGGCATAAATCCTTATAAATAATCCAAAGAGAGAAAGCATTAGAAGCGAAATATCGTAAAGTGTTTCAAAGATTAATGAACTGCTAATAAGACTATCTGGATTATTATCTCTTATTAAATATAAAGGTAGCAGGACGATGATAATTAGAATATTAAACCAAGCTCTATGCTTGTAGAATAATTTCCCTTGAGTGAGTAATTTATTTCTGAAAACCATAATAAAATATGTTTTAATTTGCAAATATATGGAAATAAGAAAGAAAAACCAATTTAAAAGGTTTTATTTCTTTTCTTTTATCATAATCAGCACAACGGCAATGATAATTATGATTACTCCAGAGAGGATTTGGAAATTAAAAACTTCATTAAATGCAATTACTCCTATAATTATTGCAGTTACAGGCTCTAAGGGAGAGAGTAGGGCTGTGATTGTGGAGCCTATTGATTTTATAGCAAGGATTAGAGTTAGATTAGAAATTATAGTTGTTATAATAGCCATAAGGCTAATATTAATCCCAGCAGTAAGGGAAGGAATAGGAGTGAGGCTATTATTGAAAAGACTTAGACAAAGGCAGACAATCATTGAAATAACAAGTACATAGAAGGTTAGGACTGAAGAGGGGAGATGACGAATTGAGGTTTTGTTAATCCCGATAATATACATTCCATACATTATATTAGTAATCATAAGCAGGAATATACCATAAGGGCTAACCATACCTTGATTGGGAGTATAACTCAAAAGAAAAACTCCAAGAATTGAAAGAAAAAGAGATAGGTAGATAATCTTTTTAAGTCTTTCCTTATAGAATATCCACATAAATATAGCAATCATAACTGGGAATAAGAATCCTATTGTTGTACCTATACCCGAAGGGATATAATCGTAGGAAGCAACAAGTGTTAGCCCAGTAAACCCATATCCAAAGCCACCAATAACTATTAAATGAAAAACTTGCTTTCTTGTAATTGAGAAATCTGCCTTAGTAAAGAATAGATAAATGCCGTAAATTATCACTGAAAACAAAAAACGATAGAACATAAGAGCCTCAGTGCTCATTCCTTCGGCTTTTACAGGAATAGAAAAATAGGGGAGTAGTCCAAAACTTATTGAAGATATAAGTGCAAAAACAACTCCCCTAATCTTATGTGGATTAGTAGTATTAGCAGACAATATTAATGATTTTTTTAGGCACAAAGATTATCTTCTTAACCGCCTTACCTTCCATATATCTAATAATATCACTATTTGCCAATACTTCTTTCTCAATATCCTCTTTCGATATATCCAAAGGAAACTCAAGAGTAAGTCTCATCTTTCCATTAATCGAAATAGGATAATTAAAAGATGACTCTACAAGAACAGATTCATCAACCTCTGGGAAAGAAGCAAAACTAATAGTATCCTTATGACCTAATAGAGCCCAAAGCTCTTCAGCAATATGTGGAGCAAAAGGAGATAGGATAATTGCTAATGGTTCAAGGATTCCTCTTTTATTACATTTCAAATCTGTTAACTCATTAACACAAATCATAAAGGTAGAAACAGAGGTATTGAAAGAAAAACGTTCAATATCTTCCTTAACCTTCTTTACAGCCTTGAATAATGCTTTATATTCTTCTTTTGTTGGCTTTTCGTCAGATACGTTTAGGTTATTATCCTTATCGTGATAAAGTTTCCAAAGCTTTCTCATAAAACGAAATACTCCCTCAATTCCCTTAGTATCCCAAGGTTTTGATTGCTCAAGTGGTCCTAAGAACATCTCATAAAGTCTAAGGGTGTCAGCTCCGTAACGTTCTATCAAATCGTCTGGATTTTGAACATTATACAAGCTCTTTGACATCTTTTCAACCTCATATCCGCAAACGTATTTCCCTTCTTCAAGTATAAATTCAGCAGTTTTAAATTCTTCTCTCCAATTTTTGAAAGCCTCTGTATCTAAAATATCATTATCTACAATATTAATATCAACATGTATTGGGTCTGTATCGTAGTTTTCTTTCAAATTATAAGATACAAACTTATTTGTACCCTTAATTCTATAAACAAAATTACTTCTACCTTGAATCATACCTTGGTTGATAAGCTTTTTGTAAGGCTCATCCTTAATACAAACTCCTAAATCGTAAAGGAATTTGGTAATAAAACGAGAATAAAGCAAATGACCTGTTGCATGTTCGCTTCCTCCTATATATAAATCCACATTTTCCCAATAAGAATTAGCCTCCTTAGAGAAATACTCCTCATTATTATTAGGATCCATATATCTAAGTGAATAAGCATTTGAACCAGCAAAGCCAGGCATGGTATTAGTATCTAATGGATAGGTCTTGCCATCAATCTCTACATTCCAATTCTTTGCTCTTGCAATTGGTGGCTCTCCATCTTTGGTTGGAAGATAAACATCTATCTCTGGTAATTCCAAAGGAAGGTCTTTTTCATCCATTGCGTAAGGCACACCATCTTTATAATAGATAGGGAATGGCTCTCCCCAATATCTTTGACGGGAAAAGATAGCATCACGAAGGCGATAGTTGATTGTTCCAAAGCCAATGCCTTTTTCCTTTACATATTCTATAACCTTGCTCATTGCTTCTTTAACCTCAAGACCTGTAATAAAGCCAGAATTTATACAATGACCATTCTTAGAATCCTTTGCATCGCTCCAAGTGCTTACATCTTCCTCTTCTTCTCCAATAGGGACTACAACTTGTTTTATAGGCAGGTTGAAATTACGAGCAAATGCAAAATCTCTTGTGTCATGTCCTGGTACAGCCATAATAGCTCCAGAGCCATAACCTGCAAGTACATATTCAGATATCCAAATAGGAATCTTTTCATTGCTAAGTGGATTAACAGCATAGGAACCTGTAAAAACGCCTGATATTTGTTTTACCTCGCTTTGGCGTTCTCTTTCCGAGCGTGTCTTTGTCCAAGCAATATATTTTTCTACCTCTTCTTTGTTTTCAGAAGTAGTAAGCTTAGATATTAATTGGTGTTCTGGGCAAAGCACCATAAAGGTAACTCCCCAAAGAGTATCTGCCCTTGTTGTAAATACTTCTAAAATATCTCCTCCCTCGGTAGTGAAATTAATTGAAGCTCCTTGACTCTTTCCTATCCAATTCTTTTGGATTTCCTTGATTGAGTCAGACCAATCAATATTATTTAACCCCTCGAGCAATCTCTCTGCATAGGCTGTTATTCTTAGGCTCCATTGCATCATAGATTTTCTCTCCACTGGATAACCTCCACGAACAGAAACTCCATTTACAACCTCATCATTAGCAAGTACAGTACCTAATTCGCTACACCAATTCACCAATGATTCACTTCTATAAGCCAAACGATAATTCATCAACACATCACTCTTTTCCTTTTCAGAGTAATTAGCCCATTGTTCTGATGTAAAGTCTAAAGGTTTTGTACAAGCTACATTTAATAAATTTGCCTGTCCTTGTTCAAAGGCTGGAATCAATTCCTCTATTGGTCTTGCTTGGTTTGTATCATAGCAATAATAAGAATTGAATAATTGGATAAAGCACCATTGAGTCCATTTATAGTAATTTGGGTCGCAAGTCCTGACTTCTCTATCCCAATCGTAAGAAAGACCAATCTTATCTAATTGTTCTCTGTATCTTTTAATATTTATTTCAGTTGTAATTGCTGGATGTTGTCCTGTTTGGATAGCATATTGCTCTGCAGGTAAACCATAGGCGTCAAAACCCATAGGATGAAGTACATTAAAGCCGTTTAATCTCTTATAACGCGAGTAAATATCTGAGGCAATATAACCAAGTGGATGTCCAACATGGAGTCCAGCTCCCGAAGGATAAGGGAACATATCCAATACATAGTATTTAGGCTTGTCTTTGTCAATATCAACGCAAAAAGTCTTGTTCTTCTTCCAATATTCCTGCCATTTAGGCTCAACTTCTTTAAAATTATAGTCCATAAGTATATTAGTCTTTATTTTTTACAGTTATTTTTCAAATTACAACTTGCAAAGATAAGAATTTCTGCTCATTTAAATCTTATGTAATCAAGTAAGGAAATAGATTAATTAGACTTTAAACTATTCTTATTTGATTCTGTTCTGATATAATGCCATTATACTTGCGATATAATGCCATTATTCCGGCAATATAATGCCATTAAATGGACGAAATAATGGCATTATATTAAATTAGAATCAAAAGAGAAAAATTTGTAATCAAATTCTATTAGTTTATCTCTTGATTTGATTGGTTCTTTTCTTGATTAAATTAAATATAATGTATTGATTAAACACATTCTGCGACTGTAAAGGTGCTGCCACCTACGAAGATAAGGTCGTTTTCCTTGGCTTGGGCTTTTGCTGCTTGGAATGCAGAGGAAACTGAGCTATGTTTGGAGTAATGGAAATTATGTGCTTTTACTTTTTCTTCGAGAATATCTACGCTTAATCCTCTTGGGATATCGGCTTTGCAAAGATAGTAGTGGGCATGGTTAGGAAGCATTGAAAGAACCTTATCAACATCCTTATCATCAACCATTCCAAGCACAAAATGTAGGTTTTCGTATGGGGTTTGAGCAATTTGCTCAATAATACACTTAAGCCCATCCTCGTTATGCCCTGTATCGGCAATAATCAATGGCTTTTCACCAAGTTTTTGCCAGCGTCCCATAAGTGGAGCATTGGTTGGAAGATTTTCTATCCCACCACGAATTATTTTTTCTGATAAATCAAATCCAAGATTATTTAACTCGTCAATTGCAGTTAGCATTGTGGCGATATTTTTAAGCTGATAATTACCAGTAAGAGTAGAGGTGAAGTCTTTGTATTTCAATTTTCCAGTCTTATATACATCAAGTATTAGTTTAGTGTCTTTATGTCTTGGATTTTCCATAGAATATATCTCTTGAGCAAAGATAATTGGAGCATTCATTTCCCTTGCTTTTGAAGCGAAAACCTTTTTGGTTTCATCTAAATACTGACCTATTACTACAGGGGTGCTTTCCTTAATAATACCTGCTTTTTCCCCAGCAATAGAAGCTAAGTCCCTTCCAAGAAATGCAGTATGGTCAAGGCTAATATTGGTAATAATACTTAGAAGTGGGGAAATAATATTAGTAGAGTCCAATCTCCCACCCATACCAACTTCAATCACTGCAATATCTACTTTTTCTTCTTCAAAATACTTAAAAGCCATACCCACAGCAACCTCAAAAAAAGAGGGTTTTATCTTTTCAATATCTTTCTTATATCTCTCTACAAAACCAATTACCCATTCCTCTTCAACCAAAACTCCATCAATTCTAATCCTTTCACGAAAATCTCTAAGGTGAGGAGAGGTATGAAGACCAACTTTAAGACCCTTTTGGGTTAATATGGAAGCAATCATATGAGATGTAGAACCTTTTCCATTAGTTCCTGCAACATGAATTGAACGAAAGCTATTTTGAGGATTATCTAAGGCATCCATTAAAGCAATAGTATTTCCCAAATCCGCCTTATAAGCAGCTGCTCCAATTCTTTGAAACATAGGTAAAAAAGAGAAAAGATAGTCGACAGTTTCTTGGTAATTCATCCTTTTGCAATTAATAAAATTAATCAGCAAAATTACTCAAAAAAATCTATTTAACCTCTGTAGGTTTGCTTGGTCGAGGAGTTTTTACCACAAGTACTCTAAAATCCTTATCACTTTCGTTATATAGACAGTGAACTATTCTCTTTGGGCTTTCAATCAAGCTATCTTTCTTAACCAATACCTTTTCATCCCCAATTTCCACATAACCCTCGCCCTCCAATACATAGAAAAACACATCAACAGGGGTTAAATGTCTTTTAAGTTTTTCATTTGGTTTAAGAAGTATATGCATAACCTGTGCATGCTCCGTATCAAGCAATTTCTTAGCCTCAACCCCATGAGGATTATCCATAATCTCAAGCTCTTTATAATTTACTATATTCATAATAATAGATATTAAATGATTTATTTAAAGTCCAAAATTACATATATTTTAATAAAGCAAATGTAATAAAGATTACAATAATAAGCAATTTAATATTGTGTGATAATTTATATAATGTATATTTGCATATTCTTTACTAAAACAATTGGAATGAGAATAGAGAAGATTCTAAGTGCGACTAATTTAAATTCCTCTTGGGATAAACTAACTGAAAGTGTATATCAGAGTTCAGATTTTTTGATTCACCTTGAACAAAATAATCCTTGTTACCAGAGATATTATCTTCTTTATAACGAAGACAGACTAATAGCTGGAGCAATAGTATATTCTTTAAAGATAAACCTCCTAACATTTTCTAAATTCAAATTAAACCTTCCTTTTACTATAATTGGAGTGCCTTGTTCGGTTGATGGAAATGCTATTATTGGGGATGAAAAATATTATAATTTACTTATAGAATATATTTTAAAAGAAGAAAAAGGTATTATCCTCTGTTTAAACTACGATACCCCACTAAAAATAAATGGAATTATTCAAATGCAAACCCTTCCAACCATAGTATTTGAAAATAATTTTAATTCGTGGGAAGATTATTTGAATGAGTTAAAACATAATTATAGAAGAAGGGTATCTCAAGCACTAAGGAAGTATGATGGAATAATTAAAACAAGTGAAGCATGCAATACGTTTACAGACAATCATTATTCTCAGTATTTAAGCATAATGGAAAAGACGAAAACCAAGCTTGAAATCCTTAGTAAAGACTTTTTCCAAAACTTAAATAATAACTTTGTATTGCATTCCCTTTATAAGGATGAAAATCTTCTAACATGGCATATTACAACCAAGGATAATAGAAATGCTAATCTTATGTATTATTTTCTTTTTGGAGGTATAAATTACAGCTTAAGAGATAAATATGATTCTTATTTCAATAATCTAATATCAATTATTCAAGAAGGAATTGAATTAAAAGCTAAGAAAATAAGTTTAGGACAGACAGCAGAAATATCTAAAATAAGATTGGGAGGAGAATTAATACCTAAGAGGATGTTTCTTTATCATTCAAATAGGATTATTAACCTTCTACTTTATACTTTTAGAAATCAATTGACAAATAAATCAAAATCTATTCAAGCTAATATTTATAAAACTCATTAGATTATGAAAATACTATTCCTTAGACCATCAGCTCCAGAAGAAACCATAGGTTTACAACACTTAATGATAGTTGAACCATTGGAATTGGAATTACTTGCTACTCTTGTTGAAAAAGTACATGAAGTAATAATTATTGATTTAATCTTGGAAAAACAAGGTGCGGAGTATTTTATTAAAAAATACATGCCTGATATGGTATGTATTACTGGATATATTACTCATACTGCGGATATGCTCAAAATTTCTCAAAAGGCTAAGGAGATTAATTCTAAAATTATAATAGTTGTTGGAGGGGTATATATAGAAAAACTTCCAGAGAAGATTAATAGTCCTTTTGTTGATTATAGGGTTGTAAGAAATGCATTATTAGAGTTTCCTAAGCTATTAAATTATATAGAAAACAGGGGAGAGTTCCCTTTAGGGGTTTTAAGGATTGATGAGATATTAGATGAAACAACTCTTCCTGAGTATAATTTTTCTGTTCCAATACCTAATAGGAGTTTAACCAAAAAGTATAGAGATAAATACTTCTATGTATTTCATCCAAAAGTAGCATTATTAAAGACTTCCTTTGGTTGTCCATTTCCTTGTTCCTTTTGTTTTTGCAGAAAGATTACAGGCGATAATTATTGGGAAAGACCTTTAGAAGAGGTTATTGAAGAGCTAAAAGGAATTGAAGAGAATGAGGTCTATATTATTGATGATAACTTTCTTGTTTCCAAAGAAAGAGTAATGAGTTTTATTGATTTATTAAAGAAGCACTCAATAAAGAAACGATATTTGATTTATGGGAGAGCAGACTTTATTGCCAAGCATCCAAAGACAATTAAACGGTTTAAGAAATATGGTTTAAGAACTATAATTGTAGGCTTTGAGTCCTTTAATGATAATGAATTAACCTCTTTGAACAAGAAGTCCATGGCAAAGACAAATGAATATGCTATGAATGTATTGAATAAGTATAAGGTTGACTGTTATGCTTCAGTAATTGCTATGCCTGAGTGGAGTAAAGAGGATTTTCGCAAAGCAACAAAGAAGATGATAGACCTAAAGATTAGATTCTTAAATATTCAACCTCTAACTCCTTTAGAAAAAACAGATATCAATTTCGATGATAATAATCTAATAATAAATAGGTCTGATTATGCTCGTTGGGATTTAGCTCATATTGTTGTTAAACCTGAAAAGATGAGTATTAAGGAGTTTTATAGAGAAATTCTCAAAATGTACATTAGGGTTCTTTTCCAACCCTCTAATCTTATTCATCATATTAAATATCCTATTAAATACCAAATCAAGCTTTTATTAGGTGCTATAAAGGTCAAAAAACAATATTCGAGAAAGATTAATGAATAAATAATTATTTCTATTATGCCAAAACTATTATTAATTCAACCTACACAATATGGTTCTAAAACAGGGATTCCCTGTAAGCAAAAACAGATTTATTTACCTGGTCTTGGTTTACCTCTTTTAGCTTCTTATGTTCCAAAGCATTGGAATGTCGAGATTTTAATTGAAGTTGTTGATGATATTGATTTTAATTCTGATTGTGATATTCTAGGTATTGGGGCTATGGGACATGCAGTATTTAGAGCTATAGATATTGCAAAAGAATTTCGTAAAAGAGGGAAGAAGGTATTTATGGGTGGTTATATGGTTTCTATTTTACCTGATTTTGTAAAGGAGTATTGTGATAGTGTAGTTATTGGTGATGGTGAGATTTCTTTGCCAATGCTTTTAAATGATTTTGAAAAAAATGAATTAAAGCCTATTTACGATAACCAATTAGAGAGTCTTGATAATTTATTACTTCCTCGCTATGATTTGTTATTGAAGAAGAAAATAGGGTATATGCTTCCTGTTCAGGCTGGGAGAGGTTGCCCTCATACTTGCAGTTATTGTTCAATCAATTGTATTTATAAGGGTAGATATATGTTTCGCCCTATTGATGAAGTAATGAGAGATATTCTACATATTAAGTCGCTTGGGTTTAATCGGTTTTTCCTTATTGATGATAATATTGCTTCTAATCCTTCTTATCTTATGGAGCTTGCAAAAAAGATTAAACCGCTTAAGATGACTTGGGCAAGCCAATGCACATTATTAATAGCTAAGAATGAAGATTTGCTTAGGACTGTTGCCGATTCAGGATGTAATATTCTTAGCTTAGGAATAGAAAGTATTTCTCAAAGTGGACTTGATTCTTTGAATAAATCTTGGGTAAAGGTAAACGAAACTTCTTCTTTATTAAATAAAATACAAAGTTATGGTATTGCCCCTGCTACTGAAATGATTATTGGAACTGATGGGGATACACAAGAGTCTTTAATTGAAACTGCAAAATTTATTATTAAAAACAAAATACCAGCACCAAAATTCTATGTACTTACTCCTCTTCCTGGAACAGATTTCTATAAAGAGATGAAAGAAAAGAATAGATTGCTTCACGAGGATTACACACTTTACACAGCTACAAACTGCGTATTCTCTCCCCAAAATTTCACTCCAATAGAACTTGAAGACTCTTATATAAAGCTATATAAAGAGGTATATACTTATAAGAATATAATCTTGCGTACAATTATCAATAAAGGGGTACTTAAAAGACCTTTTACATACTTATTTTTATTTTTCAGCAATTTAGTCTATAAGCGATTTATTAATCAGGGTGATGCTCCAAATATTTTATAATAATGAAAATAGAAATTCAGGAAGTTAGGACAAAGGCTCAATTAAATAAGTTTATAAGCTTTCCTCACTTACTATATAAAAATGATTCTAATTACGTGCCTTCTTTAAATATCTCAGTAAAAGAAACACTAAGCACAAAGAACCCTTTCTTAAATCATTCTCAAATAGCTCTATTTATAGCATTAGATAATAATAGGGTAGTGGGTAGAATTGCTGCTATTTACAATAAAACTCATTTGGATACTTATAAAGATAATACTGGATTCTTTGGTTTTTTTGATTCAATTAATGATGTAAATGTTAGCAATTTTCTTTTTGATACATGTAAAACATGGTTGAAAGAAAAAGGATTAAACAAAGTGATTGGACCTACAAGCCTAACAACAAACGAGATTTGTGGTTTTCTTAACTTTGGATTCGATTTACCACCATCAGTACAAATGCCATATAATTTTGAATACTATAATGCACTTGCCCTAAGCTATGGCTTTGAAAAGGAGATTGACCTTTATTCATATTCAATAAATGGAGATATTCTATCAGAGAAATATTCAAATATCTTAGAACAAAGAAGTGAGAAATTAGAAGAAAAAGATATAAGAATAAGGTCCCTATCAAAAAAGACATTTCATAAGGATATATCAAAGCTAAGAGTGGTTTACAATAAAAGTAATAAATATAATTGGGGATTTATGCCATTGAACGAGGAAGAGTTTAATTATATGGCAAAAGACTTAAAAATGATTACTCCTTTGGATATGGCATTAATTGCTGAGATTGGCAATGATATTATAGGGTATATGATTTCAGTACCAAATATAAATCAAGCTATAAAACATTGCAAGAATGGCAAATTATTCCCTTTAGGATTATTCAAATTACTATGGTATAAACGTAGGATAAAAACATCAAGAATAATGATATTAGGAGTATTAGAAGAATATAAAGGAATAGGAGTAGACTTATTATTATATATGAAGATGAAAGAAGTATTGAATAAATATGGAATTTACAATTACGAAGCATGTTACGTACTTGAAAACAATGGAACAATGAACAGCATAATAAAAAAAGTATCCAAAGAATTACTGAAAACTTACAGACTATATAGTTTGGAAATATAAAAAAAAGCCTACTCAAGTTAATGAATAAGCTTTTTTAGTTTTTTCAGTTATTAATTAGTGGTTGCCTCCGTGATGACCTCCGCCACCATTATTACCATTACCACCTTGATGTCCACCACCATTTTGAGTTAGAGTACAAGTGCCAGTTTCAGTTTGAGTACATGTACCTGTTTCACTTCCGAAATTATTACCATAATGATGTCCATAACCTTGTCCGTTTCCAAGACCTGTGCAGGTTTGTGAGTCTGTTTCAGTACAAGTACTTGTGCAGGATTCTGTTGTGAAGTTTTTCAATATTGAATTTTCTTCTTCGTCAAATATTTCTTGACAAGAACTTATTGCAAGAATAGCTCCTGCTAATAAAACTAAAGAGAATACGATTTTTTTTATACTAAATGTTTTTTATTTATACTTTGGCAAAAGTACAATACAAATCAATAAAAACCAAGAAAATAATAAATTATTTCCAAGAAAAATATATTATAATACAATTAATCAAGATAATGATTTGTAGTTTAATTATTTAATTAAATCAAAAAAGGTCACCTAAAACGAATAGATGACCTTTATATTATAAGATTAGTAGTGTTTACCAAGCAAATAATGGGCGATTGCTCATCATTTCATTTACTTGTTTTCTTACTTTTAGAATGTTTTCTTCGTTGCTTACATCAGATAATATACTGTCTATCATTTCTGCTATAGCTTCCATTTCGTTTTCCTTAACTCCGCGAGTTGTGATTGCTGCAGTTCCTAAACGGATTCCTGAAGTTTGGAATGGTGAACGAGAATCGAATGGCACCATATTTTTATTGATAGTGATATCAGCTTTTACTAAAGTGTTTTCAGCAACCTTACCAGTTAGTTCTGGGAATTTTGCTCTAAGGTCAATCAACATTAAATGATTATCAGTTCCGTTTGAAATAACTTTATAACCTCTCTTAACCATTGCATTAGCAAGTGCATTAGCATTTTTCATTACTTGCTTAATATATTCTCCATACTCAGGAGTAAGTGCTTCACCAAATGCAACTGCCTTTGCAGCAATAACGTGTTCAAGTGGTCCTCCTTGGATTCCTGGGAATACTGCTGAGTCTAAAAGAGCTGACATCATTCTAATCTCACCTTTAGGAGTTTTCTTACCCCAAGGATTTGGAAAATCTTTTCCTACAAGAATTAAACCTCCTCTTGGTCCACGAAGAGTTTTATGTGTTGTAGTTGTACAGATATGACAATACTCTACTGCATTGTTTAATTCTCCCTTAGCGATTAATCCTGCTGGGTGAGAAATATCTCCCATAAGTATCGCACCAATCTTATCTGCAATTTCTCTCATTCTCTTCCAGTCCCAATCTCTTGAATATGCAGAAGCTCCACCAACGATTAGTTTTGGTTTGTGTTCAAGAGCAACTTTTTCCATTTTGTCATAGTCAATTACTCCTGTTTCTTCTTCAACACCGTATGCTACTGGTTTGTAATTAATACCTGATGCGTTTACAGGTGAACCATGAGTAAGGTGCCCTCCATGGTTAAGGTCTAAGCCCATAAATGTATCTCCAACATTCAAACATGCTAAGAATACAGCCATATTAGCTTGAGCTCCAGAGTGAGGCTGAACGTTTGCATATTCTGCTCCAAATAATTTGCAAGCTCTGTCAATAGCTAATTGTTCTGTTTGGTCAACAATTTGGCAACCACCATAATATCTTTTTCCTGGGTATCCTTCTGCATATTTATTTGTCAATACAGAACCCATTGCTTCCATTACTTGCTCTGACACGAAGTTCTCAGAAGCTATTAACTCAATGCCATGCATTTGTCTTTCTTTTTCCTTAGTAATAAGGTCAAAGATTTGAGTGTCTTTAGTCATTTTAAAATTCTTTTTATTACTATTTATAACAAATATTCAATTTGCAAAGTTAAGACTTTATTTCTGAATTAAATAGTTTTATTGGATAAAATTGGAATCTTATAAATCAGAATAGCTGTTAATAGAGAAAATTAATAGCAATAGTGTTGATAATTGCAATAGATGCAGTTTTTCTCGGATTTTCTTCTTGAGTAGTTTTGATTTAAGTTGTTTTGAATATCATCTATCAATAAACTCATCTGGTCTGTAAATCTTTGATTAAGGTCAATATTATACTCAAAAACCTCTTTGTTTTCATTATTAAGCTGAATAATGTGTCTTAGCTCTGAGCTAATATTAGTCAAATTGTTAATACCATATTTCTTTTGAGACTCCATATCATTAAAAAAGAGCCAAGAGTAGAAATGAATTTGAAACCTATTCTTAAGCCTCTTAGGACAATCCTCACCATCAATAAAAAACAAATCCTCAATACCCTCAACCTTGCCTTTTTCAGGACTTCCAGTCTTATAGTCAATTATCTTATAATTCCCATCCTTATAATCAATCCTATCGATAATACCTCCAAACCTCAAACCCTTAAAATCAAACCTAAAAGTTTCCTCCATAGCAATTATCTCAAAAGGAGTATTTTGTTTGTCATATTCCAAAAGATTGATAATATACTGTTTAATAACCTCTATATTTATATTATGAATCTGTTTAATATTGATATTCTTATCATCTGACTTAAGAAAATCGCTTCTAAAAGCTTCTCTAACAATTCCATCAATTAATTTTTTATCTTTTAAAACTCTATCTATCTCGTCTTTGTTTATAATTATCCTTTTCCCTTGGGTAATCTCATTATAAATATTCATTGCACTCTTATGAAATATATTCCCAAAATCCATTGGGTTAATATTCTGATCATAAGGTTCAAAAGGATTGATGTCTGCAATCTTAGAGAAATAGAACCTTAGAGGACAATCCAAATATTCATTTAGAAAAGAAGCCGAAAGAAATTCTTTGTTTTTAATTCTTTCAATATGTGATTCCTGTTTAATAACCTCAATAATATTATTTTCCTCAGGCTCAATCTTTGAACTCAAAGCATTATAAATGATATTCTTGTTATCAATTAAAGCATTATGAGTTTTAAACTCAATAATAATCTGATTTAAGAATCTTGAAATCTCTTTCTTACTGCTAACAGTGTTCGAAGAATTATAAACAAAGGTAATATACTTGCTTCTATGCAAAAGCCTATAGAAATAATAAGCAAATAGAGAAATCTTCTTATTAATAGTATTTAGATTATAAGCAAAACGAATATTATGAGGTATAAAAGAGCTCTCATTCGACACTCTTGGAACTAAATCATCGTTGCATGAAAGGAAGATTACATACTTGAAATCGAGTGTTCTTGTTTCCAATAAACCCATAATCTGAACACCATCGAAAGGGTCTCCCTCAAAAGGTATAGAAATAGAGCTTAGTTCAACAATTAATATTTTGTGAAACAAGTTTATATTTATGTTTATATCATCCTTTAAAATAGTATCTCTAAGCCTGTTTATAATTGTGGAAATTCTATAAATAATCTCATATAGTACATTGTCAATAGAGTTGTGATTATAGTTTATTTCCGAATTATCCTTAGCAATCTCAAGCAAAATATTATCCACAGCCTTGATTAAATCTAAAGGCTTAAGCTTAGCATCCAAGATATCTCCAAACCCAAAAACACTAATATCCTCAACAAAGGTTAATCTGTTTTTCTTCAAAGGAGAAATAACCTTATCCAAATCTCTTTTATTCCAATAAGCATTCTCAAGAAATGGAAGCAAGTTGATTAAATTACATGTCTTAGAAGATAAAAGTGAACTTTGGTATTCTATATAGGAATTGATTAAAGAGAAAAGAGGAGTAGAGGCAAACTCATAACCCATAGTAATATTAACCTTAGTAGGTGTTGAGGCAATAGTTTGAGGTAAGACATTTAAAACACTTTGCAATAAAGACTCGTTTCCAAGAATAATTGCAATCTCATTTTGCTTTAAATCCTTATCTTGATCTATCTTTTTAAAGAAATTGCTAAAATAATTAATCTGGGCACTCTCACCCGAAGAATTAACTATTTCAATATCTTGCTTTCTACTCTCAATATTCTTATCTTCAACCTCAAAAGAGCTATCCATAGGATAATCCTTAAGGTTTTGCCTTATAAACAAGCCAGCTTCTTGCTTAATATCATCCTTATAATACAAATCATAATCCCAATAGAACCTTGTGCCTGGCTTGGTCTTTAGCTCAAAGAATATCCTTTTCTCAGCCTCATTTAAAACATTAAACCCAATAATAGCATACTCATTTTCATCTTCCGATAAAACCTCTTGTATATTATTAGCTAAATGTCGATAAATCATACCAGAATAGCCAATACCCTTATCTATCAGTTGGGTGTTATACTTATGGTAAATCTCGTTCAAAGAATTCCAAATCTTAGAAAATCTCTTGCCTAACTCGGTTTTGTTTTCATCTCTAAAGCTTGAGAAAAACTTTTCTAAAACCTTTTTTTGCTCATCAGTCAGGAAGTCAAACATATCATCAATAGTCTTGAAATCCTCGATATTACGAAAAATAGACTTTGGGTCGGCAAGGTTCTTATCAATATCATCAAAATCGCTTAAAAGCATCTTACCCCAAATGAAGAAAGAATCAAAGCTTTCAACCTCATAAGTCCCATTTTCAACCTTATTCTTAGAAATAAAAACCTCAGAATAAACCCTATAAAGCTCATAAACTAAGCTAAGGTCATCTCCAATAACAAGAGAAGAATTCTTTGAAAGGAAATCGGTAATAGTATAATAGTTAGGAGAGAGGAAAGGCTTATTGATTAACTCGTAAATAGCCTCATTAAAAAAGGTTATAGCTCTTTTATTAGGAAAGATAATATTGAGTTTAGAAAAATCATTATTATAATTCTTGACAATATCTTTAGCAACACAATAGAGAAAAGAATCCTTGTTCATAAGCAAAATTATCTAAGCACCTCTATAGAACCAACCTTGTCAATCTTCTTATCGTGTCTTGAACCAATAAATCTGAAGAAATAAGTTCCATTAGGAGTCTTAGTTTGCTGAGGATCCCAAAAATCACTTTCAACCTTTATATTCTTCTTCTGGTAAATCATCTTGCCCTGACGATTGAAAATAATAAGCTCATTCTCTGGAAAAGCATCCTGTTCAACCAAATTATTAAGAGTAAACACATCGTTTATCCCATCCCCATTAGGAGTAACAACGTTAGGAAACAACACATTATCGACTTGCAAATCCAAGTAAATAATACTGTCACAACCCAAATAAGTCTTCAATTCCCTCGAATAAACCCCAGTCTCCTTCTCACTAAACCCATACAAATTATAAACATTACCCTTATAAATATCCGCCTTAATAGTATCATGATAGACTGGATTTGCATGGATTTTTACAATAAAAATACTATCGCAACCATAAATTGTCTGTAAATTTGCAGTATAAATTCCTGTTGAATCTAAATTTAATCCATGATCTGTATAAGGATTATTCTCGCAGATTATTGCTTTAATTGTGTCAAAAATAAATGTAGGATGTACAGTTAGATTTAAATATACAATACTATCACAACCCCATTGAGAAATTAATTTTTGTTCGTGAATTCCTTCAGTATTTGTATTAAAGCCATTTTCACTATAAATTTCATTTTGGCAAATTTCTGCATAAATTATAGTTGTATCCATAGGATGTACATAAATATTTATACTATCAAAATTATAACAACCTAAACTATCAACAACTTCAACATAATATTTAGTATCCACTAATGGAGTAACATTTATTGAAGAAGTTGTGTCTGCGGTACTCCAATAAAATTTTTCTGAACTATAATTTAATCTCAATATAGTATTTGCTTGAAAGCAAATACTAGTATCTCCAGAAATTTCTAAAGGATCATAAGGTCTACTTAGTTTTAATACTGTATCTAAAATATTAATACATTCATTATTTGCAATACCTGATATTAATCTAACTCTAACTTCACTTGTATCTGAAAATGTTTTTGTAGCATTAGTTGTGTTTATTGTATCTCCATCAGGGAATATCCATAAAGAAGTTTCGCAAGTTTCATTTGTTCCTGCAGGAGTAATACCATTTGCAGAAATTGTACTTAAATTTTTAAAGTTCACCGTATATTCACAAGGACTCCAAGTATAATCATATGTTAATTGAGACAATGGAAATCTATATCCTCCATAAGCAGTATAATGAAATGTACAAGAAGGGTTTTCTGTTGATGATACTAAACAATGATAGTTTACAGTACTATCTACAACAGCATCCAGAATTCTATCAGTTGAGAGGACTGTTGATGTATCAGCTGAGGAATACCATTTATAATTAAAACCAATTGGAGCAATAAATGTATTAGAATCTACAATTCCACACTTAGTAGATTTTAATTTTTTTGAACCACATTTTAAATGATAATATGCGTATCCATAATGTCCACCCTCATCGCAATCTCTTGTAGTAAGTCTAACTAAAATTCTTTGACCATGATATGGAGTAATATCAAAACCTACCAAAGTCCAATCCTTCCAAATAGTAACAGTTCCTGGCACAGAATTCCACCCTAATGAATCACTAGCAAAAAAATCTGCATAACCACAAACAGGATCAATTAATGTATCATTAGCATTAAGAATTTCAAGAGTAAAACGAGGCTGATTAGTCATAGTATGCCCAGGATTTTCCATTACAACAGCATACCTCAGATACATTAAATCAAAAATATTTGTATCTACATCATAGGCATAAGTAAAACTTTCTCCTTCACCACCAGGCAACCAATTCCCCAACCTTACTGAAGCCTCTTCTCCAGGAGGAACAGTATACAAAAGACTATCAGTCCTCGGATCAACCTCAGAAGTATCATAATGAACAGTATGTCTACTCCTTACATCCCAATATCCATAATCAATTAAACCAAAATTTTGATTTGGATTTGAATAAGAACCTGTGTAAGGTGCAAAATTAGTATCCCTTAAATTGGTAAATGAAAAACAATTATCTAAACCTCTTATACTTGTAATTAAATCAATTTTTGATGAACATTTAAAAATCAAACTATCACATAACGAATGCACCCTTACGCTATATCTTGTTGTAGGAGTTAAATTTGAGAGAGTTACTGAATTAGTATTTACAGTAACATATTTTATACTGTCATCAGGATATTTATAATCATTATATTCAACTATCCAACCAGTAGAGTTAGTATCAACATTCCAACTTATTGTAGCATTATTCGATTGTAAATCTGAGATATATAAATTCACAGGTTTTGGACAACAACATACTGGTTCAATATTTTGATCAGTTAACAAACAATAATGTCCATCTCCCTTTTTTCCTTCAATAAGAATTCTATCTAAATAGGCATAACCTTCAATACTATTATTAAAATTATACTCACATAATGCATCATTAGAAACATCTAATTCTATGTAATTTGTATCTGAATAAGCAATTATATATCTACTATCCCAATAATAAGCAGGAGGAGGTTCGTTTGTATATAGATTATAATAGTTAATTTTCCAATGAATTGAAGTGTCACTTTCATCCCATCTTATAATTAAAGTATCACATTTTCTTTCATATTGAACATTTGTTAAAGAAAAACTTGGGGGAATATAAAAATGATTAAACCTCAAACAATTAAGGCTATTTGTATCCTTTGGTTCATAAACTGAATATTCGTAATGATAACATGAAAAAGGCAGAGAATCAAAAACAGCTGAGTTTGAATTTGTTGTTTGTATCCAATTTTGATCACCAAAACGTAAATGGACAATCCAATGATCAGATGTTGTACCACTCCAATTAATAGTAGCAGTTGTATTATTATTTGTAATATTATTTGTTTGATTTGTTGCATTAAGAACATTAACTGTAAAATTAAATTGAAAACCAAGTTTTGGATTTTCAGTATCTGCAAAAAACCTTATTGTTAGGGGACCACTATAAGATAAAATATTTACACTATTATTCCAATATCCATGCCATAACTCCCATGTTGAATTAGTGTCCCCATCATAAACTCTAATAACAGAATACATCAAATCCTCTAAATCATAAGTTCCTTGCAAGCATACTAATCCACCAGGTGTAGATGGATAAATAGTAACAGTTGAATTTACTCTTGTTGAATAGTTTCCTGTTGGACCTCCGTCATCGTAGATTGTTCCTGAATCAGAATGGATTTCTAAATAGCCGTTTGTTGGCATATTATATGTTTGGGCAAAAATATTTAATCCCGTTAATATGAATAAAATAAATAGAAGGTGTTTTTTCATAAGTGTCCATATTAAGATACTATTGCAAAAGTACAATAAATAATGTAAAAAACAAGTAGAAATAACGATACTTTTATAAGATTCTGGATACTGTCCAAAAAAAATGTGTAAAATGCGATTAAAAGTAATTTTGTAATTGCAAATAACAAATAACAAATATCAAGATTAGGCTTAATGGACATTTTTAATGATTTTACCCTTCGTTTTACCTTATGAACACTAACTTTGCGTCACATTCATTGTGGAAAAGAATTTGTCCAAAATATATTTGTAGAAGTGGTTAAACGATACAAATGGAAAGTCTTTTAGAGTGAAAGGATGTTTATTAATGGGGTTTTTAAGGAATAGGAGAGTTCTGAAAATACAAAAAGATTTTGAAGAACAAAAGTGGGAAAATAAAAACCATTAAAATGTCTATTAATCCTAATTTTTATTCCTTAAATCAATGATATTTTCTTCTTCAAAAAAGGACTTAGTCCTTAGGGTCGGAGGACTTAGTCCTTTAGGGTGGAGGACTTAGTCCTTGGGGGTAAAGGACTAAGTCCTTTTTGGGAGTGTACATGTAGTTGTATTTCAGAGTGATTTATCTGTGGTTTTGCCTTATGGTTACTATTTTTACAGCAATTGAAAGTTCATTAAAAAAAAGTGCATTTACTGCGGAAAAGGAAGTTTATTGATGGGTCTTTAAAGGTATAGGAGGATTATAATAATATCAAAAGGGCGTTGAAAAACTACCCGCGTTTTGGTGTTATGGAATCAAATTCTACGCGGATGGAATTTGATTCTATTTTCGTAGAATCAAACTCTATTGGAATAAAATAGCTATTTACTTGAAAATAAACTGAATTTCTTCGAAAAGATATCAAGAAAAAATAAATTTTTATCAAGAAAAAAAATAAAAAGACTTGGTT
>WARP01000716.1_pt1 | contig 36239 bp, 33 predicted proteins | sample 4769151 | NCBI WGS metagenome assembly WARP01 (sample SAMN08893023, study PRJNA449175) | gut metagenome | isolation source: rumen sample fed with dry roughage | host: cow | place: India: Nagpur | collected 2016
AACCCTAAACCTTAAACCTTAACCCTTTTTTTTGTATTTTTGCCGCTCAAAAACGACAAACTTATGAAAAAGACCATTCTCTCCCTTTTATGGATTGTGTGCCTCAACATTCTGTCCGTCACAGCCCAACAAGAAACCATCGACCTCAACGCCTACTTCAAAGGTAAGTACCTGGCCGACCGCATCTACGGCCTGAGCTGGCAGCCCGGCACCGACAACTACGCCTATATTGATGAGGGCAGCATTAAACTGGTGAACGCCAAAAACGGCAAGGAAACCATTTTCCTCTCTGAAAAGAACCTCGGCGAGAATGGTGTGAAGAGATTGCGCAACTTCAGCTGGATTGACGCCAAAACCATTTACATTCCAAGGGATAACAAAACCCTGACCTTCGACGGCAAAACCATCACGGTGGATAAATTCGAAAACGTCATCTGGGATGACGTGATTGACCAGTCGGTTAAGAATAAGGTTTTTGTCATCAAGAACAATGGCAACGTTTTTGTGCAAAGTGTGCGCAACGAATACAAACCCATACTGTTGTGCCCCGACACGGGCAAGAACATCGTCTTTGGCGAGTCGGTACACCGCAGCGAATGGGGCATCGATGAGGGTCAATATATATCCCCGAAAGGTAACTACATTGCTTTCTATCGCATGGACGAGAGCATGGTGGAGGATTATCCACTGGTGAACACTGGCACTCCGATAGCTACCGTGGAAAACATCAAATACCCGATGGCAGGACGCACCTCCCATCAAGTCAAGGTCGGTATTTTCGATGTGGCTAAATCCGTCAATGCCGGCAAAGCCGTTTACCATTATATCAACACAGACATTCACGATGGTGAATTTCTCACCAACGTAACCTTCTCCCCCGATGAGCAATATCTCTACATCTCCCATCTCAACCGCGAACAGAACCATGCCAAGCTGATCCGCTACGACCTTGCCACCGGCAACAAACTGAATGTGCTGATAGAAGGGCACGACAACCGCTATGTGGAACCCAGCGACCGAATGATTTTCCTCAAAGATGGCCGTTTCCTGTGGTTCAGCAAACGCGACGGATGGAAACATCTCTACCTCTACAATCCCGATGGCACCCTCGTGAAAAAAATCGTGGACGGACACTTTGACATTGTAGATTTCTACGGTCTGGACACCAAAGAACAGTACGCCTTCTTCACCATCGCCCCAACGGAAAAGCCAGTAAACCAGATTGTATGCAAGGTTAGCCTCAAAGACGGCAAGCTCCAACGCATTGCCGATGCCGATGGCACACATACTCCCATTTTCAGTGAAAGTAAAAGCTATTTCCTCGATTATTTTACCAACGTGACCACGCCCCGCGATATCAATCTCATGAGTGGACAGGGCAAGTTGGTGAAGCAGCTATTGAGCGCCGAGAACCCGTATGCGAATTGCGCAATGGGCACCACCCGTATCTTCCCCATCAAAAACAAGGCGGGCGATGACCTCTGGTGCCGTCTCATCACCCCACCCAACATGGATCCCACGAAAAAATATCCCTGCCTCATTTATGTGTATGGCGGCCCCCATTCCCAACTGGTGACCAACAGTTTCGTCTCCGGCGGTGTGTTTCTGGAGTTTATGGCTCAACAAGGTTACGTGGTCTTCACGCTCGACAACCGCGGCACGCAGAACCGTGGAGCCGAATTTGAACAATGCATCCACCGAAACCTCGGCGTGAAGGAGGTGGAAGACCAGATGTGCGGCGTGGAATACCTGAAGACACTGCCCTACGTGGATGCCAACCGCATCGGATTGGATGGATGGAGCTACGGCGGCTTCATGACGTTGTCGCTCATCACGGCACACCCTAAAGCCTTCCGCGCTGCCAGCTGCGGCGGTCCCGTGGTCAACTGGGAGTGGTACGAGGTGATGTACGGCGAACGCTATATGGACACCCCTCAGGAGAATCCGGAAGGCTATGCCAACGCCAACATCATCCCCAAAATCAAGAACGTCAAATGCCCGCTGCTGGTCATGCATGGCTGCCAAGACCATACCGTGGTGTGGCAACACACCTTAGAGCTGATGCGTCAGGCAGTAAGCGACGGCATTGAAATCGAATATTTCCCCTACACCGCCTACGATCACAACGTCATCGGGCCAGAACGCGTGCATCTTTGGAATAAGCTGCTCCGCTTCCACAACCAGAACCTGAAAGGCGAATAATGAAGCGCCTCTTCATCGCCACCATGGTGGATCTCGCACCCAAATTTCGCGAACTTGACCACCAACTGCAACAAACCCTCCGACACGACGACATCGTGTGGGTGCGCGACGAAGTGCGCCACCTAACGTTGCGCTTTATCGGAGCCACCCCGGACTTTAAAATTCCCGAGCTAAAATCGGCCTTGGCGGAAGTATGCCGAAATCATCATTCTTTTCAATTGGAAATCAATAAACTGGGTGCATTTGGAAGCCGATATAAGCCCGAAGTGTTGTGGTTGGGATTCAACGAGTTCCAACCATTCAAGGCACTGCATCTGGATTTGGAACCCCGGTTGCAAATGCTCGGATTCGAGCCTTATCAGGGCAATTTCGTACCTCACATCACGCTCTGCCGCGTGAAAAATGTCATTAACAAACAGCAGTTCTGGAAATCCATAGAATCGCTACAACCTAATTTTTCGCAAGAGTTATCTATCACAGAACTAACGCTATATCAGAGCTTTCTGCATCGTGACGGTCCCGAATACAAGGCTTTAGCCACTTATCCACTGACCTACTCCCCAACATAACGATATATCACTTTTACTTGTAAATCCAGTGACTCGCCGCGAGCAATCATCACTACCCTATTCCATAGACTATGAAGCCCGCCAAACCACTGAGCATTATCAACAGGATAGGGCTGATCTTGAATTTCAGGGAGGCGACAAACACCACTACAAATATGCCGATGCTGACCCAAAACTGGAACGGGGTGGCACGAAAGGAACCGAATGTCTCAGGGGTTACCATCAGCAGGGCGGCAGCGGCAATCAATCCCACCACAGCCAGCCGGAGCACCCTCATGGTATTGTATACCAATGGACTCTCCTTATGCCGCATAAGTAGCTTATATACAACCAACATCAGGATTACCGGAAGCAGGATAACAGCAAAAGAAGCGAGGAATGCACCTGCAATGGCAAACCCTTCCGAGTAGCCGGCATTGACGACGGCGGCATATCCCGTATAGGTGGCCGTATTGATACCCACTGGACCGGGTGTCACTTGGGATGTGGCAACTATGTCGGTAAACTCCTGGTTAGTGATCCAACCCTGCTTCTCGACCACTTCATTCTGTATGAGCGCAATCATGGCTAAGCCACCCCCAAAACTAAAGACTCCTATCTTTAAAAAGGTAAGAAACAATTTCCAGAAAATCACGGCTGCACCTCCTTTCCAGATTGATAACGGCCATATAACACCCCACCTAGCATCGCGGCCAAGACAATCCACACCGGGGAAACGCCAAGCAGATAGATGAGTGCGGCTGCCAAAATGGGTATCCAGATATTCCGAAGATTCACACCAGCGGTGCGGGCCAACGTGAACACCGGAGCGGCAATAAGAGCCACCACGGCCGGACGTATGCCCCGGAACACAGACTCCATCACCGCATTGCCTTGCAAGTGCCTAAACCCGATAGCAAAGGCTAAGATGATGAGAATTGGCATCAGAATATTGCCGATAATGGCCACTATCGAACCCGCCAGACCATTTAGACGATATCCCACACTGGTGGCCATGTTGACGGCAAACACGCCCGGCAAAGCTTGCGATATTGCCAACGTATCCAGAAAGTCCTCCCGGCTCATCCAGGCTCTGCGATCCACCAGTTCCTTCTCCATGAGCGGAATCATAGCATATCCACCCCCTATGGTGAACGTGCCAATTTTAAAGAAAGACCAAAAAAGCTGAAGAAGCCGTTTCATCCTGTTTTTTAACGGGTGCAAAAATACAAATTATTGCAAAGCCTGAAAATCATGGGATACCCAATCCATAACTTTTTTGTATATTGCGCCGCTTTTTCCGACCCTGTTTCCAAGCAAGATCGGATAAATAGCAACTAATTGATTTACTATGACTTATAAAAAAATATCCATTATAAGAACGCTCCTGCTTGCAGCGGTTTTAAGCCTGTTTTCTTTCCAATCCGCATGGGCTAAACCGCAACAGGAAAAGGAGGGTTTCAAGGCCGGTCCATTCATCATTGAACATGTTACGGACAGCTATGGCTGGCACATCTGCGGCGATGGCGACAAAAGCGTGACCATTCCACTGCCTATTATCCTGTGGGACGAAGGGCATCCTGTAGTGTTTCTGTCCAACAAGTTCCATCACGGGCACGCTGCTTATAAAGGCTATGCCATGGGCTGGGGCGACCAGAAAGGATCTATTGTAAAGCTTACCGACGATTATACAGGCTCATTGAAACATGGGATAGAGTACCCGATCGATCACGTTTGCAAACTCAACATCTCCATTACCAAAAATGTTTGTGCCCTGTTCGTGTCCTTGATCCTGATAGCCTGGATATTCCTTTCGGTGGCCAACCAGTACAAGCAGCGGCCCAATCAAGCCCCTAAAGGACTGCAGGCGTTTGTGGAACCGGTCATCGTCTTCTTGCAAGACGAAGTCATCAACCCATCGCTTGGAGAGAAAGCCGAGAAGTACACTCCCTATCTGTTGACGTTGTTCTTCTTCATCCTCCTGAACAACCTCATGGGACTCATTCCCATCTTTCCAGGCGGTGCAAACCTCACCGGCAACATTGCCATCACCGGCATATTGGCTCTGATAACCTTCTTCATCACTACCTTTTCCGCCGGTAAAGAATACTGGGTGGACATCTTCAATACCCCTGGCGTGCCCTGGTGGCTGAAACTGCCCGCACCCATCATGCCGTTTGTGGAGCTGATCGGCATTTTCACAAAACCCTTCGTGCTGATGGTGCGACTGTTCGCCAACATTACCGCTGGCCACATCATTGTGTTGGGGTTCATCTCCTTGATATTCATTTTCGGACAAATGGCACCTGTTATCGGCTATAGTGTTTCGGTGGTGTCCATCTTCTTCTATATTTTCATGGGCTGCTTGGAATTGCTGGTAGCCTTCATCCAGGCCTTTGTATTCACCCTGCTAAGCGCCATCTACATCGGGATGGCCTGCGGACATGAAGAGGCTCCCGAATTAGTCAAATAACCTTTTAACCAATATTAATATTTTTAAACTATGTCATTCTTAACAACATTATTAGAAGCAGCCCCCATTTTGGGTATTGGTCAGATGGGTGCCGGCATCGGTGCTGGTCTTGCCGCCATCGGCGCAGGTCTGGGTATTGGTAACATCGGCAGAGACGCCATGTCCGCCATCGCCCGTCAACCGGAAGTAGCCGGTGATGTCCGTACCAACATGATTCTGGCCGCCGCTCTTATCGAGGGTGTCGCCCTGTTCGCCATTGTGGTCTGCTTGCTCATCGCAATCGCGTAAGCCTTTCAACGTTTCCCCCGCGGTTGGCGGAGGAAACGTTGTTTTCTTTTGAATCAAAAAAACAAAAAACTATATATGGAACTCATAAAACCCTCATTCGGACTCATTTTCTGGATGCTTATCGGTTTCGGCATCCTGTTCTTCATATTGGCCAAATTTGCATGGCCTGTCATTACGAAAGGCATCGATAGCCGTAACAAAAAGATACAGGATCAATTGGATGAGGCAGACCGTATCCACGCTGAATTGGAGAACATCAACGCCAAGCACGACGCCATGTTGGCCGAAGCCAAAGCCGAGCGCGACGCCATTCTCAATGAAGCACGAGTGGTCACTGAGAAAATGAAGGAGGAGGCCGCACTTAAGGCTGAACAACAGTCACAAGCCATCATTGAAGATGCCAGGAAGGCCATCAACTATGAGAAGATGAAAGCCATCACCGACGTCAAAAATGAAATTGCCAACCTCTCTATCGAAATTGCCGAGAAGGTAATTGGGGAGGAATTGTCCGATAAGTCCAAACAGGAACAACTGATTGAGAAGTGGGTGCAGGATTGCAACCTCAACTAAAATTGACGGCGCAAGCCACCGTCGCCCCGATCTGTTATGGAAAAGTCCACAACATACTCGCATCAACGGTTGGCACGGCTCGTGCTTGCATTCCTTGCGCTCCTTGGGTTCTTCCTACCACTCCATGCCCAATTCTACAACGGTTCGCAGCTTACCTTCGGTAAGAACCGTGTCCAACATCAGAATTTTAATTGGCAATACCTGCGGGCAGAGCAATACGACGTGTATTACTACCCCACAGGCCGGGCTTTGGCACAATATGTATTCTACAAAGTTCCTACGTATATTTCTGAAATAGAACGTCTTCTCAATTACACATCCCACAAGAAAATACAGTTTGTAATTTATAACACCCAAGAGGACTTCCGGGAGTCGAACTTCGCATACGATGATGCGGACTTCTACAACCAAGGTGGTGTCACCAATGTATACGGCACGAAAATTTACCTTTATTTCGATGGCAACCACAACCATTTGGAGCGCATGATCCGAAGCGGGCTGATGAACGTTTATGCCCACTGGTTAGTGCAGGGAGCCAGTGTCGGGTCGAACATGACCTACGACTATCTCATGAAGGTGCCCAACTGGTACTTCAGCGGCCTCTCATCCTATTTTGGGGAAAGTTGGAACGCCGACATCGACCTGCATGTTAAAGACGGTATTCTGACGCAGCGATACGCTGACTTTGATGAGCTATCCCCCGTGGAGGCCACCTACGCCGGACACTCCTTTTGGAAATACATTGTGGATCTATACGGCGAAGATGTCATCCCGAAAATCTTATACAACACCCGTTCTTCCAAGAACATGGAACGGGGTTTCCTCTACGCCACCAAGATGTCCTATCGCGCCCTGTTGGTAAACTGGTACAAATATTACTATGTGATGTTCCATCCCGACAAAAGCCGAACAATGCCTGCCGGCGAAGGAGTGCTCAAACATCCCCGCAAGAGCCGCGACTATAGCCGATTCTGCTTTGCACCCAATGGCGAATCCTACGCTTACGTCACCAACGAGTCCGGGCAGGTGCGCGTGTGGCTGAAGACGGGCGACAAAAAACCACGCTGCATCCTGAAGCGGTTTCAAAAGACCGAAGACAATCCTGATCTCTCCTACCCTTTGCTTGCCTGGCACCCGCAAGGCGATATCTTGGGCATGACCTTCGAGGATAAAGGGCATTGTTACTATTATCCCTATAATCTGGAAAAACGGAAGTGGGAGAAACGCTTTTTGGTGGACGTAGAGAAAATCACCTCCTGGTGTTACGCACCCGACGGACAAATGATGCTTTTCTCCGGTTTTAAAAACGGTCAATCCGACATATTCCTTTACAGCTTTCTGTCGCGCTCGTTCCAGAATCTGACCCAAGACTTTTACGACGATTACGGACCCGTGTTCGTGAAAGGGCAGGAGCAAATTGTTTTCGCCTCCAACCGTAACCGTGACTCCATCCGGTTGAAAGACGACTTTATGGAGGCCAATCCACGCCGATACAACGATTTATACCTCTACCAATACGGACAAAAGAACCCCGGACTGCTACGCGTGACCAACACACCCTACGCCGACGAATATGATGTAAACTTCGCCGACCGGCAGCAGATTTTCTACCTCAGCGACAAAGACGGCATGATAAACCGTTACTCGGCAACGTTCGACAGCGCTGTAAGTCGTGTGGACACAGCCATCCACTATGCCTACTTTGCTAAAAACGCCCCATTGACCGACCGTGCCTACAGTATCGTGGAGCAGGCATACAACCCTGCCAAACACATATTTGCCGATATCTCCTTGGTGGACAATATTAAACGGATCTATATTACCCCCTGGAATCCGCTATTCACACCAGATGTTTCCCCTTCTGTTTTCCGTAACAAAATACTGCAACAGTTGACCGGACAGTCCGGAGAACCGGGGTCTGACTCCACCGCCGCCCCGACAAAAAAAACACACGGCTTTGTGCAAGTGTATCACGACAAGACGCCCGTACTTTCGGGTTCGGATGCAGAGGAAGATGGTAAAAATGGTTTCTATATCCCGGTGGGCACCGGATACCGCGTTCAATACTCTGTCAACAAGGTGATTACGCAGGCCGACTTCAGTTTCTTGAACAACTCCTACCAGCAATTCACGGGAGGAACATCCCCCATTTACCTCAACTCCGGCCTCAACGCTCTTTTCATGTTCGGCATCAATGACCTTTTCGAAGATTACAGGATCACGGGCGGTTTCCGGTTAGGACTCTTACAGCGCAACTACGAATTTATGCTAAGCTATGAGAACCTCTCGAAACGATTGGATCGCCAGATACTTCTCTACCGCCAGACAATTTCCAATTCCGCCGGTGATGATTACATCAAGCAGGCCAACAACACATTATTCTACATATTGAAATATCCTTTCGATAAACACAACAGCCTGCGGCTGACTTTGAAAGGACGCTATGAGACATTTGTGTACACCTCGCTGGGAGACGTGTCGCTACGCAAACCTGACAGTCGTCACGTTTGGGTTGGCACGCGATTGGAGTACATCTTTGACTCTTCGAAAGAACTCTACACGAATCTATGGCGGGGAACCAAGCTAAAACTGTTTGCCGAATACGAGCAACGGGCAGAGCGCGAGACGATGAACCTCTTTGTGGTGGGTATCGACGCCCGACAGTCGTTCAAGATCTACCGCAACATGACCTTGGCTTTCCGTGCCGCCGCTTCCACCAACATCGGCTCGGCTCGCCTGGTCTATTACATGGGGGGTGTGGACAACTGGGTGAACGCCAAATTCAACAGCGACATCTGGGTCGATCAGACCAAAAACTACGCCTACCAGACTTTGGCCACCAACATGCGCGGGTTCCAGCAAAACATCCGCAATGGCACCTCCTTTGTGCTGTTCAGCGGTGAACTTCGCGTCCCCTTTGTGCAACTGATTGCCGGTCGGAAAGTAGCCCTTAACTTCCTAAATTCCTTGCAACTGAACATCTTCGGCGATATAGGAACGGCGTGGACAGGCCTGACGCCCTATTCGGCAGACAACTGCCTATACACTCGTTACATATACTCCGGTCCCATCACCGTAAAAGTAAAACGGCAGGTGGATCCGTTTGTTGGCGGATTCGGATTGGGATTGCGTTGTTCACTGCTGGGCTATTTCCTGCGCCTGGACTACGCGTGGGGCGTGGAGGATTTCTCTATTGCGAATAAAAAAGGCATGTTCCTCTTCTCTATCGGAACCGATTTCTAAAGAATCTTGGTACAAAATGGGCGCACTGCCCGGTCGAAAATGCCGTTGAGGTAGGCAATCATCATACCATAGTTTGATACGGGAATATTGTGTTCCACCGCGGGCTTTAGGCGGTTGAGCAATTGCTTGCGGGTGATCATGCAGCCTCCGCATTGGATAACCATAGCATATTGCGTTATGTCGGGCACCTCAGCCAGACCTGCCACAAAATCGAATTCCAACGTTTTGCCTGTATATTGCCGTATCCAGGTGGGGAGTTTTACGCGCCCAATATCCTCGCATGAGGTACGATGAGTGCAGGACTCCAGCATCAGGATACGATCTCCATCTTGTAGCTGATCCACCATAGGAGTGCCTTGCAGATAGTGGTTAAAGTCGCCTTTATGGTGGGCAAGAACGATGCTAAAGCCCGTGAGCGGGATTTGTTCGGGGACATCGAGCGCCACGCGGGCGAACATCTGGCTGTCGGTCACCACTAACGTGGGCGAGTCATGGTGAGCCAACCAGCCGGCAACCTTGTCCTCCTTGAGCACCACAGCCACAGCATCATTGTCGAGTACATCGCGAATAAGCTGCACTTGTGGGAGAATCATTCTGCCTTCCGGTGCTTCGGAGTCAATGGGGGTCACCAACAGCACCGTGTCACCTTCCCCGATGATACTGCCCAACAAAGAATGGGAAATGTACGCCGTAGGGGGCATCTTGGCGACAATGGCATCTACCAAGTTCGAGATGCCAGCTCCGGTTTTGGCACTCACCTCATACAGGTTACTTTCTTGTATGCCATCGGGTATCTGATTGGGGGTTTCTAAGTCGGATTTGTTGTTCACAATCAAAAACGGCACCTCATACTCCTGAAATTTGTCCATCAACATCCTTTCTGGCTGTCCTAAGGTATGATGAGTGGTAACCAAGATGGCAAAGTCAATGGTTTTGAGTACTTCCAGAGACTTTTGAATACGTTTTTGTCCCACCGTGCCTTCGTCATCAATACCGGCCGTGTCGATGAGAACCACGGGGCCGATGCCGAAAATCTCAATAGACTTGCGCACGGGGTCGGTCGTGGTACCGGCCTGGGCATCCACAATGGCAATATCCTGACCCGTGATCGCGTTGATGAGCGAGCTCTTGCCGTTATTGCGCCGGCCGAAAATACCGATATGGGGTTTGCTTTCTCTACCTTTGCTCATAATCATCCTATTTCACCTCACCGTACAAGTCGTACGCGGCGGCATCTGTAATCAATACCGGATAAAAATCACCCACTTTCAGTTCTTTTTGTTTGGATATTAAAACATTATTATCCACATCGGGCGAGTCGAACTCGGTACGACCCACATAGCAGTCCTCCTCTTCCGCATCGACGATAACTTTCAGGGTTTGCCCCACTTTCGCTTCATTCAGTTCTTGGGAAATAGATTCCTGCAACTGCATAATTTCGCGCACGCGGCGGGTCTTGATATTTTTCCGGATGGGGTCACCCAGTGCGTATGCCGGGGTATCTTCTTCTTGCGAGTATGCAAACACGCCGAGGCGCTCGAACCGGTTGCGGCGCACAAACTCTACGAGTTCCTTATGTTGTTCGGCGGTTTCGCCGGGGTAACCCGAGATGAGTGTAGTACGTAGGGCAATACCGGGGACGCTCTCCCGGATGCGGGCGACGAGATCGTAGATGTACTGTGAGCCGGCACCGCGCCGCATATCTTTCAGCAGGGTGTCGCTGATATGTTGGAAAGGAATGTCCAGATATCGGCAGAACTGAGGATAGGCTTTCATCACCTCCAGAATCTCGTAGGGAAAATTGATTGGGTAGGCGTAATGCAGGCGAAACCATTCAATACCTTTTACTTGGGCGATTGCCTCCATGAGATTGGCCAACTCGCGTTTACCCGTCAGGTCGATGCCGTAGTAAGTCAGATCCTGGGCTATGAGCATCACCTCACGCACGCCGTTGTCGGCCAACTTACGGGTTTCTTCCACCAGCAGCGGGATGGGTTTCGATACCTGACGTCCCCGAATCAGCGGGATGGCGCAATAGGAGCACTGATGATCGCAACCTTCCGACACCTTGAGATAGGCATAGTGACGAGGTGTAGAGAGGAGTCTATCGCTGGTTTGCAAGAGGTCAAAGTCGGGGGAATCCACAAGATGCCGCAACTCGGCAAACGTGTAGAAGCCGTCCACCTCGGGCAATTCACCGACCAATTCTTCTTTGCATCGTTGAGCCAGACAGCCCACCACATAGAGTTTTTTGATCTGCCGTCGCGCCTTCCGGTCGATTTGAATGAGGATTTCGTTCACGGACTCCTCGCGGGCATCGCCGATAAAGCTGCACGTGTTCAGAATCACCATATCGCTGGGTGCAGTATCCTCGAAGCATACGGTGTGTCCCAGCCGCCGAAGCTGCGCGGCCAGCACTTCCGAATCCACAATATTTTTGGAACATCCTAATGTAATGATATTTACTGTCATGACTGTTTTCAAAAACGGTTAACTTCCAAACATCTCGGTCTCCACGAGCTCGCAGATGATGTGACCAATCATGATGTGGCTTTCCTGGATGCGCGGGGTGTCTTTTGACGGCACATTCAGTAAGACATCGGCGTATTCCTTCATCGCGCCGCCGGTCTCGCCAGTCATAGCTATAATCCTCACATTCATCTCTTTAGCCACTTCAAAGGCATTAAGGATGTTTTTGGAATTGCCGGAGGTGGAGATGCCCACGATGACGTCGCCCGGTTTAGCGGTACCGCGCAGGAGGCGCGAGAAGACGAGGTCGTAGCCATAGTCGTTGCCCACAGCGGTGAGGTAAGAGGTGTTGCAGTGAAGGGCTTCGGCGTTAAGAGGTGGGCGGTCGAAGTAGAAGCGTCCGGAGAGTTCAGCGGCGAGGTGTTGCGCGTCGGCGGCGCTGCCACCGTTGCCGCAGAAATGGATCCTGCCGCCGCCGCGCAGCGACGTAGTGATCATTTGCGCCGCGTTCTCAATGCGGTGCAGGAAGTCGTGGTCATCCAGTATCGCCTGTTTCGCGGCGATCGATTCGGTGATGGATTGGGGGATGCGGGAGTGGGTCATATCTATCATTTATTTTATTTAGTGTTTGTATATAAAAGCCTTACTGTAATTCTTGTTGCGCACGAACATAATCTTTGGGAATGCCAATATCAATAAAGTAACCACTGGAGGGCATCCCGAAAAATAACTCTTTTGTGTAATATTGAGTCATCAGATCTTTTTCAAAGGAGAATTTCTTGGGCTGAGGATATTTGTCGAACAATTTTCTGTTTATGAGATAAACACCTCCGTTAATGAGGCCGCTGCCTTCAGATGATTCTTTTTCTGAAAAGAGCACGATTAAATTGTTGTCGCCAATGACCACACTGCCATATCGCGACACATCATCCACCTCGCGCAACACGATAGAGAGCAGGCTGCCTTTTCCCTTATGAAAATGTTCAAATGCATCAAGATCCACTTTGAACATCGTATCACCATTAATTACCAACACATTCTCTGTTACACATTTAGAGATAGCAAAGAGAATGCCACCACCCGTGCCAAGGGGTTCCGTCTCCACGGCATAGTCGATTTCCAACGACTTATATCGATTGCCAAAATAATCTTCAATCTTTTCATGCAGATAACCTACGGAAAGAATCACCCTCGTATAGTGAAAATCAATCAGATAATCAAGAATATAGGTCAAAAACGGTCTCCCGTTGACGGGTGCCATCGGTTTAGGTAGGTCTTTCACTACGTCCTGAAGCCGTGTGCCGAAGCCTCCGGCCAATATTATTGCTTCTTTTTGTATCATTGTTGTCATTTTTCGCGTTTTTTCCTACTACCTCGCCCTGCGGGCACCCCTTCATAGAAGGGGAATCTTACATCGTCCAGGTTTTGAGGCCTTCAGTTACAAATTCGTAGCGTTTCGACTGGCCACCAAATTCTGCCAAGCGATCAATGACGCGGTATCGGGCATTGGAAGGGCAGTAAAAGAACATAAAACCGCCACCACCCGCACCGGAAATCTTGCCGCCAGTGGCACCGGCCTTGATAGCTGCATCGTAAACCTCATCGATGAAAGCATTGGAGACGCTGTCGGCCATCCGTTTCTTATGCTGCCAACCCTCATCGAGGATTTGACCTATGGCGTCCAGATCGCCCTTAAGCAGCACCTCCTTCATGTGGAAGGCCTGCTCCTTCAGAGCCAACATCGCATCGATGGACTTCTGCTTCTTGTTCTGGACGTTTTTTTGCTGCTCCTCAATAATCTTAGCAGACACATGGCTCGTGGCCGTATGATAGAGCACGAGGTTGTGCGCCAGCTCGTCGAGATAGCGCTGGCGGATACGCAACGGGTTGACGATCACGTTATCGCCGAGGAACTCCATATAGTTAAATCCACCGAAAGTGGCCGCGTACTGATCCTGCTTGCCACCGGCCATCGCCAGATCCTTGCGTTCGATTTCGTAGGCCAGCTTCGCAATATCGTACTCGCCTAATGGGAGTTTGAGCCACTCCACAAATGCACCAAGGATGGAAACGACAAGCGTGGAGGAGGTACCGAGTCCAGAGCCAGGAGGCGCATCCACAAACGTGCTCATCTTAAACGATAACGGCTTGTGCGTAAACTGTTTGACAATGCGGTTATAGACACCCTTGTGCAGGATGAAATAGCCTTCGGGGGTCAGTTCGTCGGTTGCCGTTAGGGTTTCCCCCAACTCTTCTTTGGCCGGATTCTCGAATACGATTTGTCCATTGTCGAGTGGCTCCAGCGTGGTGTAGGCGTACATATTGACTGTGGCGTTAAGAATAGCGCCACCGTAGAGGTCTGAGAATGGCGAAACATCCGTGCCGCCGCCGGCAAGACCCAATCTGAGGGGAACTTTACTTCGGATTATCATAATTAAGTTTGTTTTTATGTTCGTAAAAAATCACATTGTCCAAATTTTATCGTCCCACAGGCGTTTTAAAAACTCCTTGGCAGGGAAAACTTCCACTCCGTTTAGCCGTCGAGGTTCTGGGTCTAAAGAGACAATAAAAAGTCGTGCGTCAGGATGTTCTTCGTGGAAGGCTTTCAGTCCGGAAAGGTGTCTGGGCTGGACATCGGGACTTGATTTGAACTCAATAGCGACATCCGCGTTTCCGAGAACAGCATCCACTTCATTGTCGTTGTAGGTATGCCAGTAGCTCAACTGGTTTTCGTAGAAATGGTAACCCATATAGGCAATCAACTCTTGCATCATAAGATGCTCGAAAGCATGGCCGAAATCAGAGGAACCAGGTTGCAGACGGCGACGGTTGAGTAGGTAATTCGGAATAGCGACATCAAAATAGTAAAATTTAGGGGCCTGCCGTAGTTTACGCTTCACCACTTTGGTGTAGGCTGGTATTAGATATCCGACCAATGTCTCCTGCAGGATATCGAAATATTCCCGAACGGTTTTGGCATCCACGCCGCAGTCAGACGCTATGTTGGAATAATTTACAATCTCCCCGTCTGTCAAGGCGGCAATTTCCATGAAACGGTTAAATGTCTGCAAGTTGCGCACAAGAGATTCGGCCTTGATTTCCTCTTTCAGGTAAATGGAAATGTAGGCCTGCAACCGTCTCCATGCCACATGTTCCTCAGCTAGATAATGGCGTGGAAGCATCCCTTGGTTGATTGCGCGAAACAGATCAAATTGTGGTATTTCTACACTGACTAACGGATATAGTTTCAATGGAAGGGCACGCCCACCTAATGTGTTTACACCTTGGCGTTTCAGTTTTCTAGCACTGGAACCGGACAAGATGAATCGTAAATTCTTGCGGACAATAAGGCGATGAATTTGGTCAAGCAGTATGGGCAAGAGTGGAATCTCATCAATAACCACTACGCTACCATCATCCAAAAGATCCAATTCCTGTTCCAAACGAGATGGGTTGCGTTGTAGTCTTTCAAAAGTTGGACGATGCAGCAAATCGTATGTTTTCACTTGTCCGAAACGCTCTGAAAGCAATGTCGTTTTCCCCGTCTGGCGTCCACCAAACAAAAAAACACTATCATCCCGTATATCAATATTTATAATTCTTTGAATCATAATTAATTATATAGAAATATATTTAATCTATATTCCTGATTTTTTTGTTTTTTCAGGAGTTAAACTCCCATTTTTTTGAAAAAATCAGGAGTGCAAAAATATAAAAAATATTGAAGCGGCGGCATAATTACACCATTTGATTTTAGCATACTTTCCAAATTGCTTCGATGAATTTCGGCCATGTGTATTTCTTCTTCTCCTCCACCACATTGGCTTCGAATTCTTCCCGTTTGTTCTCTTTGAAGAAACGGTGCAGCGCATCGGCAATTTGTTTGGAATCCGGTTCCACTACATAGCCTATTTTGCCATCGGGAACGATTTCGGGCAGGCCGCCCACATTGGTCACTAACATCGGTTTCTCGAAATGGAAGGCGATTTGGGTCACGCCGCTCTGGGTGGCGGTTTTGTAGGGTTGTGCCACGATGTCGGCGGCGCTGAAATAGCGGTTCACCTCGCTGTCGGGAATGAAATCGGTGCAAAGTACAATACGGTCTTCCATTCCCAACTCCTTGATTTTGTTGAGATAAGGAGAAGAATCGCCATAGAACTCGCCAGCCACAATCAGTTTTACCCTCTCCTCTTTCAAACGGTTATCTGCGAATGCCTCCAGCAGCAAGTCCAGTCCCTTATAGGCACGAATGAAGCCGAAAAAGAGCACATAACGGTTTTCTTGACTAAGATTCAGCAGAGAAAGAGCCTCCTCTCGGGAAAGGCGTTCGCCATAGTGGTCGTACAGCGGGTGCGGACTGAAAACGGCGGGTTTTTCGGCTGTGAACAGACGCAGGTCGGCCAATACGGATTTCGACATCGCCACAAAGCCATCAGTAGGGCGAATAAAGTAGCGCACGAACATCTTGTCGCCGATACGGTGCTCATGTGGGATAACGTTATCCAAAATGGAGATGAGTTTGGTGTGCTTGTTGCGCCGCACGATGCGGGCAATGGTACCGAAGCAGGGCGCCATGAAGGGCAGCCAGAACTTGGTGATCATCACGTCCGGTCTCTTGCGTTTGATCTCTCGTCCCACCTTGATCCAGTTGAGAGGATTGTAGGAATGCACCTTGCGTACAATTTCAAGTCCTTCGGGCGCGGGTTCTGTACTGTATTGGGTTTTGCCGGGGAATAGGAAGTCCGGATACTGGTGCGTAAAAGTGTAGATTTCCACCTCATGTCCCAGGTTTTGAAATTCGGTGGCAAGCCGCTCATTGAACGCAGAAAGTCCACCACGGTAGGGGTATGCAGTTCCGAGAATAATGATTTTCATAGATCAATTTTTTAATGTGCAAAGATAGTTATTTTTCGTACTTTTGCCGCTTCTAAATCTGAAATAAAAAACAACTGAAATATGAAACCTATCCTCAAGAAAACTTTAATTCACGGTGGCATCATATTATTCTTTTTCTTGATTGCCGCCATTTATATGTCCCCAGCCTTCGACGGTAAGGTTATCCAACAGGGCGATGTTCTAAAAGGGAAAGCCATGACGAAGGAGCAAGTCGATTTTTACGAAAAAACAGGGGAATATACCACATGGACCAGCTCTATGTTCAGCGGTATGCCATCCTATCAGGTGACATCACCACCCTCTAAATCCATTTTTGTCAAAGGACAACGGGTTTTAGGCTTTAATTTGTTTGGCCTTGACGGTAGCGTAGGTATAGTTTTTTCCTATCTAATTGGATTTTATGTAACTCTACTTGCACTCGGGCTGTCCCCTTGGTTAAGCTTGATAGGTGCCTTGGCTTTTGCTTTGGGAAGTTATAATATCATTATTATTGAAGCTGGCCACATTACAAAGGCTTACGCCATTTCCATGATAGCTCCAATTTTGGGTGGTATGCTATTGATTCTACAACGCAAAAAATATGTTTGGGGCGGTATTCTTTTTGCTATATCATTGGGTATCCAGATTGCTTGCAACCACATCCAAATCACGTACTACACCATGCTCATATGTCTGATTTTGGGTCTGGTGTATTTCGTTTACGCCATCAAGGACAAAGCAGTAAAACCGCTGCTAGTGGGTATCGGTGTCCTGTTGATTGGGGTAGGATTTGCTATTGGGGCTAATGCACGTCTGCTGTTCATCAATCAAGAATATATGAAATACACCATGCGTGGCGGCTCTGAAATCACCTTGACACCCGAGGACTTGTACAAGGACGGAGAGGCCAAGTCCATTGCTGCTTCCAACGGTCTGGACATTGACTATGCCTTTGCATGGAGCTATGGAAAGAACGAAACCTACACGTTGCTCGTGCCTGGCGCTTATGGCGGCGGTTCCGGCGAGAAAGTCGGTACAGACTCTGAATTCTACAAGACTTTTCGACAGAAGCAGGCACCGCTCTACTGGGGCGACCAACCCTTTACCTCCGGACCTGTTTATTTTGGTGCCATCGTTATCTTCTTGTTTGTTTTGGGCATGTTCGTGGTGAAGGGACCTGAACGGTGGTGGATTCTTCTGGCCACCATTCTTTCCATTCTGATGGCATGGGGCAAGAATTTGATGGAATTTAACAGTTTCCTGTTCCAACATCTGCCTCTCTACAACAAGTTCCGTACACCATCTATGAGCCTTGTAATGGCCAACGTGACCATGGTCATTATGGCCATACTATCTTTGAAAGCCATTTTCGACAAAAACAATCCTGTTGACAAAAAGAAACTCAACCTCGGATTGTATATCTCTACTGGCATTTCCGTCAGCTTTATCCTGCTGATGATGGCACTATCTAGCAACTTTTCATTCTCCGGCGCAAGTGACGCCCAGATGGCCGTGCAGTATGGAACCCAATGGGATATGATCAAGGATGTGCTGGTGAAAGACCGTAAGGCTCTCTTTATGTCGGATTCTTGGCGCACCCTGATTTTGATTCTCATCACTGCCGTCCTTTTATGGCTTTATATCAACCAGAAAATCAAACAGTCTGGCATCATCATCGGAGTTCTGGCCTGTATGGTGTTATTTGATCTCTGGAGCGTGGATCGCCGCTACCTCGACGAATCAAACTTCGTGTCTGAAAAACGCATAAAACTTAAACCGTCGGAAACAGACATAGTCCTTGACCAGTACGCCGCACAATTTAAGGACGAGGATTACCGAGTTTTCGACTTATCCGTTAACACCTTCAATGATTCTTACCCTTCCGCCTTCCATCATCAGATTGGTGGCTATCATGCAGCTAAACTGCGTCGTTATCAAGATATTATTGACTTCTACCTCTCACGTCATATCAACACCAATGTACTCAACATGCTGAACGCACGCTATGTGGTGGTTCCGGGACAAAACGGACAGGCGCAGGTACAACGCAATCCTGAGGCGTTAGGTAATGCATGGTTTGTAGACGCTTATCAATTGGTTGAGGATCCCAATGCAGAAATTCTGGCTCTGAATGATTTAAATCCGGCTGACACGGCCATTATTGACCAATGTTTCGCCTCTATGGTGCAGGGCAAAAATTTAGAGCGCGACAGCAATTCTGTTATTGTAATGGAACACCAGAAGCCCTATAATCCCGACTATGTGGTGTATAAGACCAAAACATCCAAAGACCAGCTGGCCGTCTTCTCTGAAGTCTATTACGCTCCCGACTGGCGTGCCTACATTGATGGCAAACCAGCCGACTATTTCCGTGTCAACTACATCCTGCGCGCAATGGTGATTCCCGCCGGGGAACACAAGATTGAATTCAAGAATGAGGCTCCGCTGATGCACAAATTGGACAAGATATCCCTGTTCTCCTCCATCTTCTTCTTATTGGCTATAGCGGGTTCACTGGTATTTTATTATAGGAAACCGAAAAAAGCCTAGTTATGCTTTCCGTCATTATCTGCACCTATAATCGCGACAAGTACATTTACAATGTACTTAGAAGTTTGGCTGAAAACACCTTGTCTCCCAGCCAATATGAGATTGTTTTGGTGGACAATAATTGTACGGACAACACCCGTAGCGAATGCGACCGTCTTGTACAAGACTTTCCCAAGGTGACGCTCCGTTATTTCGTGGAAACCAATCAGGGTCTTTCGCACGCTCGAAACCGGGGTATACAGGAAAGCAAAGGAGATATTTTGGTTTATGTGGATGACGACGCCCTCGTTAACAAAGAATATTTGCAAACATACGCCGACTTTTTCAAGCAGCATTTTGAAATTGATGCGGCGGGCGGCCCTATTATCCCGAAATATGAAACGGAGGAGCCAGCCTGGATGAGTCATTTCACCAAAGCGCTGATCACTGGATATAAGTATTTGGGCGACAAGGTTAAGGAATTCCCGAAGAATGATTATCCCGGGGGCGGCAACGCGGCCTACAGAGCTTCTGTTTTTGAAAAAGTGGGATTGTTTAATGTGGATTTGGGTCGCAAGGGCGACAGCCTTGTAGGAGCCGAGGAAAAGGACATTTTCGACAAGATGACCTCCATGGGAATGCGTTTCTACTATCTCCCAATGGCTATCCTCTATCATCTTATTCCCGAAAAAAAACTCAGCAAGGATTATTTTGACCGGTTGACTTACTCAATCGGCAAGAGCGAGCGAATGCGTACTCAAAACATCGGGAAAGTAAAATATATCAAGAGGCTTGTTTCAGAGGCGGTAAAATGGGCAGCTTCCATTGTGCTTTGTCTTGGCCATACCCTCGCAGGCTCTCCCAAGCGCGGATGGAAACTGATTCAGTTCCGTTGGAATGTGACAAAGGGGCTGTTGGGTAGATGATATGGGGAATCAGACGTTGAGCTTGAAATATGCGAAGACGTGACCCGCATCGTTCTTCTCAATCAAATCCAGAATAAGTTTTGCCCGGTCAGCGTTCTGCACATCGGGATCCATATTGCCGTAAACATCAGAGAGTATCTTATAGTAGAAGTAAGGTTTGCATTTCACCATAGATAGATTGTACTTGGCGGCAACGGTTCGAAGAGCGTCAACCGAATAGATGAAAAGATGCCTCGGAACGTCTGAGAATTGGTGTGCTGCAATGCCGTAATGAGACCAAGAAAATTCGCTCATCACGGGAAGATACATCATCAGAACACTCTCCTTATGCATACATTTTGCAAAGGACTTGAATGCGACATGAGGGTCGGTCAGGTGTTCCATAACATTAGTGAGAGTTATTACATCGAATTTTTCCTCCACCTCTTGGATATCCTTTTTCCAGATTCGAACCTCTTGTTTACCAACGTGATATACGATATCGTGATCCAAAAAAGGGTCAATACCCTGAACATTCTTGAAACCGCTGTTCGCCAGTTTCAGGATAGTCCTTCCGGTACCGCAGCCGACATCCAAAAGGGATGAGTTGAAATTTAACATTCCTGGCTCGATCCACTGGAAGGCCTCTTTTTCTTTCAAGGAAATTAGTTTTCCAATGGGGTTTTTTCCGTTGATTCGGTATTTTAGCAAATATTTTCGGGTTGTTCTGCGAAGGAACGAGTTTTCGTATGACTCGTCTCTGCCTTGGAGTGAGTAGTATTCAGACGAATAATACCGACCCAAGTCTTCAGGAATCTCTTTGATATAGACGGAATTGCAATGGGGGCAGTGAACATAGTCAAACTCATCGCCCCATCCGAAGCGGACTTCGTGTGCCTTGTACAATTCTGATTCGAACGGTTTCCCGCAAACTTTGCAAGTAAACATGATTTCGATTATTGGATTATGAATTTATAAAAAGTGTTTTCTAACTGTGTCGATTCTTCCGGGAATTTATATGTGAGCTTATGAATTCCCGACATGGATTTGATTTGTTGGAATCGTTCATCTGAGTATTGGTCAAACAATCCCATTTGAAGTATTTTGCAGTTGACATCATCGAAATAAGGGACTTTGTGCCATAAGGCAGCATTATTTTCATTAAACTCAACAGTCATTGTCCAAAACAGATGGAATATGGAGTATGAAACCAGTTTATTTTCATTTTTCCAATATTCATACAGAAGACTTTTCATCTGAAGAATTATAGGATTGTTCGGAGCAGCAGAAATCAGCCAATTGCTTGCTACCGTTTTTCCAAATGGAGCCACCTTGTAACAGAACAGTTCTGATTGACTTATGTATTCCGGAAGTTTATTTGTTGCATACACTGTCGTATCAATCCACGTGCCTCCATGTTGAGCCAAAAGAGTAATACGTATGAGGTCGGCATAATGAGCATGAGGAATAATACCTTCATCGTGTTTACGCTCAATATATTCTGGCAATTGAATATATTGTTCCAGATTTGAATTGTCCACAACAACAATTTTCTTGTCCGGATTATGCTTAATGATTGAATCCCGACATTTCTGTACTAAAAAAGGAGCATTGTCGTATCCTTGAAACCAACAAAGCCAAATAATATCGGGCTTTTTGTTTTCATCATTCTGACTGACGGAAGGCCGGGGTTCCCTTAAAACACACTCGTATTTTTTCAAATAACGATATGCGCCAATACGATCACAGGCAGCTCTTATTTGAGAATCCTGAGGAAAAAGTCGAGCGACAAACTTATATGCGGCACCCTTAAGCCCTATTCGTCTTAAAGTAGTAAACATTTCAATGATAAATATTGGTTGATGACACTTTCTCTCCTTTTATAAAGTTTTCAATAACCTGCAGGATTTTTTGCGATGGCAATATTCCATCTTTAGGTCTGAGGTATTCATCAAAAAACTGCTCACGCTGAGCCTTCATCGGGTCGTTGCCATTGATGACTACTTCTTGTATGAAATGCTCAACATCCTCAATACTATGACCTTGGTAGTGGCAATTAAATGATTTCACACCAAATTCATTGAACTTTTCTGCCATGTCAGTTGTTCTGCACAAATACATCACGGGTTTCTTTGTAAATAGATATTCTGTCGTAAACGAACCGCAATCGTGAATCATTGCGTCTGAAGTAAGAAACAGATCTTCGTATCCATCGTTTACCAACTGTGTGTTTTCCATAGTTCCCCACTTTTGGTAATATGCCTCTGTTTTCTCAATACCCCAAACTTTTTGAAGCTTTAATTTTAGCGTCTGATGTGGCTTAAATGCTATGTGTAGGTCATCTTTATATTTCTCCGCCAAAGACAAAATATTGTCACAATAATCAAAGAATGTAGAATTATGATCGGTATCAATAGAATGATGTGGAGCGTAAATCAACTTCTTTTTTTCTCGAGTTTGTGGCTTCCATGGATTGCTTGGTGAATAATTATTGTTCAAATATATTTCAGTAGAGGGATACCCAGTAACAACAGCATTTTCACCATTATTTCGTCCATATTTCTTAGCTAGATTCTTATGAATCTCTGTTTCTTGAAAAAACAAACCAACTAAATTATGGAATATCAAATCGTAATTAGCTTTATAAAATTTTAATGATGTAAATGCATATGGGAGATAGCATGTTAGTGTGTCTTGAAAATGATATATATAATATTGCGGGAGAACATCTTTATATGGAGTTGTAAAAAAAACAATATCTGGATGGTGTGGTAATTTCTTCATATCCTGCCATGTCTTCTTTTTTTCATCATAAGGAACCACGTATTCATATCCCTTTTGTTCTATGAAGCGTTTAGTTCTTTCCAGTGTTTTCAACAACTCATTCTTTTCATACCCTTTATATGCAGAATATGGATATATGACAACATAAGGATGGTAACGGGAATCTTTTAGCATTAATTCATAAAGCGAATCAAGTTTCCACATGCCAGGAATCGTCAAAAAGAAAGCAACTTCCAAACAATTTCTATTTTGTAATTGGAGAGCTGCCTTTAATTGAGATTGGCGAAACTGTTTGATATAGTGTCGTGTGACGAGAGCGCAATGATTTCTCAACACATCCCTATAAGCGGAAATTATACGCAGTTTGTAGAATAAAGAATTGTCAATTGCCATAGGATGGAATTATTTGATAAGCATTTCTGTCACAAAGTCAGCTCATTGTCCCTTAACTTCACCAACACTTGATTTATCAATGTACTTGAGGTTCCTTTCGTATAAGGGAAATAGACTATTTCTACTCCCACTTCCGCGAACTGCTTTTCGTAGGCATCCCATTTAGGGGTGCCTTTCCAGTCATCACCAACAAACATAACATCAAAATGAAGTTTTTCCCATGCCTCCATTTTATTCATGTTTTCCTGTGGAACAACCTCATCCACATATTTAATGGATTGCACAATTTTCATCCTCTCCTCAAATGGAATTACGGCCCGTTTATTTTTATACATTACAAGATCATCAGTTGAGACACCAACGATCAAATAGTCACATTGTGCCTTGGCCTTACGCAAAAGATTGAGGTGCCCAATATGAAACAGATCATATACGCCCGTTGTATAACCAATTACTTTCTTATCCGCTTCGTTTGTTTTAATTTTTATGATATCCCAAGCCCCTTTGACTTGGAAATCAGCATATAAGGATTTTGAAGTGAAGAAGTCCGTAGCTTCTTCATTATTTAAAACGACATGGATTGTGTCAAGATTAATGTGGTCTTTCTCAATAAAGTACTGTAAATACTTGATTTTGTTCGGATCCATACCCATATAGCGTACTGCAACGATATCTGCCAACAATAAGTCAAAACCACCTATAAGCACGTTAGATTGTTTGGAGGTCGGACAAAACGGGCCCTGCCCTTCTCCGCCCAAGATACCATCAATAATCGTAAAGTATTTTCTCTCTTTTTTTAGCAGACCTTGATATAAATCCCCCACCATTCTCCATATCGTATCGTTACCAGGATGAGCACCTCGATGAGTAACTTTAGCATGTTTGCTTGCTTCGTAACTTTGTTTATCTGGATATTCGTCACCGCCAGTCTCAGGAGAACCAACACGCCAATGGACAAGCTGATTTTTCTGTGTGATAGACCCAACTAAACCTTTTAGATTCAAAGTTGCACCAACCTTTTGGTGGGTTTTCAGTTTAGGGATAGAAATATAGACATCGGCATCATACAGGCTTTTCGAATAAGTATATAGCTGGGTGTCCTTAGTGTGCGCTGCCACTGTTTCTTCTCTTTCGTTAAAAACTCCACGGAACAAGGAGGAATCCACATCATATAGAAGACTGTCTTTCCCCAAATTCACTTGAACTTCACCCAAAGGGTCACCAAATTGATGCGCCATCTTGCTTTTGATGCCATAATCTTTCAAATCCTTGCATACCAGTGGACGCAAATCATAGATTTTACATGGCACGGAATATTTATTCTCCAACTTCCGAATCCCCGTAAAATTCATCAACTCTTCAAAATCGGCATCAATGGATGGATTGTCTGCAATAATAATCTCACCTTTCCCATCTAAAGCCTTTGCAACACGATCAGCAACTGCCTCTATTACAGCCGGATGAGTAATAACGCAATACAAATTATCCCGATGATCACAAGATTCTCTCCATCGAGAAGCCACCCAGTTTGGCTTAATGAACACACGCATCCCTGGTTTGATGAACTCTTTGAAAGGATTCTCAACATCCAAATTCAAAGATCTCATAATGTTATCCATTGCCTTGTTGACTTGTTGAGGCAAATAACTATTTGCTGTGGATATGGCAATGCTATTTTTATTATATTTTTCCATCATCAAGTAAATTCAGAAACATTTCAAGGATAAAAATCATCCATCGTTGGTCGCCTTTAAGGCCATCAGCACAATGAGGTATGAATTCGGGTCTTTGAGGTCCGTCCCAATCGGCAAGCCACTGCGTGACAGCACGCGGCATAGGGATTTTCTTAGGTTGACCTAGTTGTGGATACAATTCATTAAATAATTCACGTAACATATACTTTGTATCACCCGTTCTTATTCGTTGGAAATCAAGCGTAAAATCCAATTTCATACGATTAAACGGCGTTGAATAGAAGACACCGGCGGTCGAACAAGCATTATCATATGAGTTATTCGCCTCATAATAGAAATAATCGCAGATAAAACCATAAAAATCTATCATGTCGCCTTCGCGATATTTTTCAAAAGGCCCCAGCAACTGTTCTCCATTTTTTAGAATTTTTCTCGGATCCAAGTAGGTGTAACGCTGTACGAATTCGTCAAATGTCCAATCTTTTGCCAACAAACCGTCCATTCCACCAAAAATGATATCAGCATTTTCGCCAAAAAGCAAATGGGTGACTCCATCCTTTTGAGCTACACAAGCAGCCTTATAGATTTGAGGTTCAATAGAATGAATTGGAGCTCCCTTGTGCTTCATCAGTATCGGTGAAACAGTCAAATAATCTTCCCACGTCACATCAATTACCTTATTGGGCAATGCACAAATATCCGCATATTGTTTAGCCATGTTTGTTTCATCCAAAGCACCAGGTGCTATGCAATGAAAGGTATAAGTTTGCGTGTTTTTCGGGACAAATTTAGCCAATATTGCCGAATCAATCCCACCTGACAATGCTAATCCAACTTTCCCGCCAGCTTCAAGAATCTCATTTATATAACGTTTGATGCTATTAGAAACATCTTGANNACGGAAGATATATGAAATTTGTTAGGATTAGCTTGGAAAAAATATGGTTTTACATTTTTGTCAAATGATTTGGTCTCATCCGCTATGTAGCGATACGTTAGGAACGAGTTCATACAAAACAGCCGATCATCCATAATTATCGTTGTTCTTTAAAGAAAAAATTATATAAAAAGGCAAAAATCATAGCAATACCACAAGTGATGCTAATTTGTACACCGATATTGGTATCTACCAAATTCGTATTCAACAAACCCACACTTATTAAGAGGAACTTGGTAGCATAATAGATAATTTTACTCAATACCACAGAGAAAAACATGGAGATAAATGTATTTATCCGTTTATCCATCAGTATTGAAAACAGGAAAACATTAATCACCAATTCACTCATCATCAGGAATGCTTTGACTACAACCGGATGTCCTGAAACGGCAAACGAGAACAACGGAAGAACAAAAGCCAACAAATAAGCATTCTTTTTGTTTGCGGACAACAAGAATCCCAACAAGACCATGATCCTCATTGGCTCAAACTTATACAAAGGGAAAGCCATAAGATGTGATATTGCCGGCAGAAACAGCATCATCAGCAAAATAAAGCTGTCAACTATAATTACTTGGAGTATATTCGTTTTTAATTTTGCATCAACCATTTTTAAAGCTTCACTATAGATTAAATTCGACTGCAAAGATACAACATTTCTGCTTACAAGTGACCCTTGCCGACGCGGCTTTGATGGACAAATGCCACCACAAAGTTTCTTCCCCTACAGGACGCCTTTACGTTTATCTTTTCCTGAGGCGCAAAATTTTGCGCCTTTACTTCTTCACCTTTCAGTTTTCAATTCTCAGTTTTCAATTTTCAACTCCCCTCCACTTTCCACCAGCCGCCTTTACAAAGATTGGAAGATTGTTGTTCCTATCCTAACTTACCTCAACAGGCATCGTCTGACAGATTTTTCCTTGCAACTTTTTACCATTCTTATACTTGCTTCGCTTGACTCCATCACTCCCCCAAGTTCCCCATTGTTTGAAGAAAAAGGATCTCCCCGCAAGTTCCACCTGTGCCTTGATGTTGAGCACCCATTCTTCTTTCATCGGTCTTGCCTGCCGTCCGCTTTCACCGCCAACAATAATCCAGTCTATTCCTTCAAGATTAAGTATGCCCAAGTCCTCTAACAAAGGTTCGCAGGAAAGGAAACGGATTGGTACGCTCTGTATGCTTCTTAATTCGTCAATTCGCGATTTGGCGGCCTGCACATCAACTGTGACTCCCAGCCATACATTTGCCGGCACAGGATGCACCCTGAAATATTCAGCCATTCGTTCAGCTCTCTTGGTAAGAATCTGATAGCGGTGATGCGGTGTGTGCTCTATCACACCCATGACCTTGTCAATAAATTCAAACGGCACATCCTTATGGAACAAGTCACTCATAGAACACACAAAAACGGTCTTGGGCTTTTTCCACAAAAGCGGCTCGCCAAGGCAATCCTCATGCAAGGTTACGTGAAAACCATCTTGGTATTTGTCCACACGCATAGCGCAAAGCCTACGTGCCATCACTTCGGCATAGCAATGCTGGCATCCGGGTGAAATTTTAGTGCATCCGGTAATGGGATTCCAAGATGCATCCGTCCATTCTATTTTGGTAGTACTCATTGTTTACTGATAGTAAGGTATGCTTTCACATACTTCTCGAAGGCATCTAACTTTTCTTCAGTCCACTTGCCTCCCCAGTTTTCTTAGTTTTCATAGTTTAGTATTTTTAGAAATTTATTGAACTTACAAATTTATGTCGCCGTTTCCTCCACCTTCCACTTAATTATTTATGCCAACCTATTATTAAACAAAGAAATAAATACGAATAATTTCTAAAACCCCGGTATCTTCATCCAATTTTGATATGGCAGTTGGCTGATTTTTGATGTGGAAGTTGGCAATATCCCCATCATATAGCACTTGTCCCCTATTACGCATTTTCCGTTTCAATTCTCAGTTCTCAATTTTCAACTCCCCTCCACCCTCTTCAGGAACGCACTCGGCACATACGCCGTGGCGTAACGGCCCACACCCTGGAGATGCACGAAGACGCGCTTCTGATGCCTGTACTTCATCACCACGCCCTCCACGCCAGCAAAAGGACCGTCGGTGACGCACCACCGCCCGCATGATATACCCCACCGACTTCCCGCCGCCTACTTTTTCAGCATCGGGATGGACAAGAAGGTCACATTCTGTATTGACAGATATTTCATCTTGCTGTCTGTCAATCGCTTTCACCACTTCATCCATTACTATACAGCGGTGTGGTTGATGGCATCCTTCCGATGGAAGACTCCATAGAATTGCCGTTGCAAAGGTAGCAAAATTCACCTTTTAATCCATAAAAAAAAGCCCCTCGGAAGGGGCTTATTTTCTGTAGGCGCAGACAACACTTAGAACGTGGGGTTGCATTTTACCTTGGTGGTAACGCCAAGAAGCGTGATCTCGCTGTTGTAATCCTTGCACTTTTTGCCGGTCTCAACCGTAAAAGGATCTCCTGTCTTCTCCAACACACCATTAACATACGTTTTGCATTGGCAGTTCTTCGAACAAGAAGTGGTGAAGAAACCCAGCATGAGGACAGCTGCGCAAATAGCTAAGATTTTTTTCATTGTTTTGAATTTTAAAAGGTTAAAAAAACATGTTTTTTTTCTGGCGGCAAAAATACAAAAATTCAAATTTCTGAGACTCTTTATTTCGCATTTTAGTAAAGACTACATTCAAGACTATATTTTCATTTCAGCCAATCGGGATAAAATCGTATCTTTGCGCCTCTAAAAAAAACAATTATGTTGAACAAACTCGGCAAAAAAGTTATGATTTTTGACGGTGCCTTTGGTACCGAACTCGAAAAACGCGGCATTATGACCAAAATGCCGGAGATGCTCAATATCACCCATAAAGACCAAATCGCAGAAATTCACAAAAGCTACATTGATGCCGGCTGCGACTTCATCACCACCAACACTTTTGGTGCCAACCGTATCAAAATGCCGCACGAAGATCGCCGGCTGGTCATCGAGAGCGCCATCGAGCTGGCCAAACGCCACCGCACCACCCAATATGTGATGTGCGACATCGGACCGCTGGGCAAGATGCTCTACCCTATGGGCGAACTCTCGTTCGACGATGCCTACGAGGCTTTCCGAGAAATCGTGCTCACCGCCCGCGACCTGGTGGACGGCTTTATCTTAGAGACTTTCACCGACCTTTATGAACTCAAATGCGCCCTGCTGGCCGTGAAGGAGAACTGCAACAAGACCGTCTTCACCACCATGACTTTCGACCAGACTGGACATACGCTCACGGGCACGTCACCGCGCATCATGGCCGAGCTGATGTCGAACATGGGCGCCGACGCCATCGGGGTGAACTGCTCCCTCGGACCCAAGGATCTTCGCCCCATCGTACAAGAGTTCCTACAATATTGCGACAAACCAGTCTTGGTGCAACCCAATCGCGGCATCCCCGAACTGCGCTGCGGCCGGGCTCTTTACAGTCTCTCCACCCAAGACTTCGCTACGGTAATGGAAGAGTTCCGCCATGCCGGCGTGGCCGTCTTAGGCGGCTGCTGCGGCACCAACCCTGAGTTTATCCACGCCATTGCCGCCCATAAAGGCCAACCCGTACCCCAACGAACAGTAACGCGCACCACAACCATCACCTCCGCTACACGCGCCGTAACGTTCGACAAAGTTCAAGTCTGCGGCGAACGCATCAACCCCACCGGCAAAAAGAAACTGAAAGAGGCCATCATAAACGGAGACTTCGACTATATCTTCAAAGAAGCCATCAAACAGGAAGAGGCCGGCGCCGCTCTGCTCGATGTAAACCTCGGTGTGCCCAAAACCGACGACGTCGCCAATATGAAGAATGTGGTGGTCAAACTGCACGAAATCACCAATCTGCCTCTGCAAATAGACTCCTCCAACCCGAAAGCTATCGAGGTGGGCTGCCGTTACTACAATGGCGTGCCCCTCATCAACTCCGTCAACGGCAACGCTGAGAGTATGGAGGCTATCTTCCCCATTGCCCGGAAATATGGTGCCGTAGTCTTAGGTCTGACCATGGATGATAACGGCATTCCGCAAACGGCCGAGGAGCGTTTCGCCATTGCAGAACGCATTCTGCATGGTGCTGAACAACACGGCATTGCTCGCCATCGGATGATGATGGATACGCTCACCCTCACATGCAGCGCCCAACAGACCCTCGTAAAGGAGACTCTTCGCGCACTACGCATGGTAACCGACCGCCTCGGCCTGGCTACCGCCCTCGGCGTCTCCAACGTAAGCTTCGGAATGCCCAACCGCGAGGCCATCAACAGCGCCTTCCTGGCTATGGCTTTGGAAAACGGTCTCACCATGCCCATCATCAACCCCTGCAACGCTATGATGACCAACACGGTGTTAGCCTTCAATGCGCTACGAGGCGACAACACAGACCTTGACAACTACGTGAACCACGCCGTAGCTCAAGAGACCCCCACCCCTGCGACAGTATCCCCCTCCATGTCTTTAGGCGAAGCCGTGCGCCGTGGCCTCAAAGAGGACAGCGTCCGTCTCACCCAGGAGACTCTGCTAAACCAAGAGCCCATGTCGGTCATCAACGATATCCTCATCCCTACCTTGAATGAGGTGGGTTCCGATTTTGAAAAACAGAAAATCTTTCTGCCTCAACTCATCTCTGCCGCCGAGGCCTGCAAGGAGGCCTTCAATGTCATCAAATCGCAGTTCTCCCAAGGCGGTGCCCAGAAGGGACTGGTGGTGCTGGCTACCGTCAAAGGCGATGTGCACGACATCGGCAAAAACATTGTAAAGGTTATCTTCGAATCCTACGGATATAAGGTACTCGACCTGGGCAAGGATACCGACAAAGAGGTCGTCTTAGACGCCTACCGCAAACATAATCCCCTCATTATCGGATTGAGCGCCCTTATGACCACTACCGTACTTTCCATGGAGGAGACTATCAACTTCCTGAAAGAAAACGGGGTGAAATGCCCTATCTTCGTCGGTGGCGCCGTACTCAACCGCCAATTAGCTGAGGAAATCAAAGCCGACTACTACACGAAGGATGCTTTGGAGTTTGTGGAGACGGTGGGGAGACTTTGACAATTGACAATTTTATATTTAACGGATAACCCTTATTCTTTCTCCTTTATGCACCTGAATAAAAACTTTTTAATCACGTTGTGCCTCACGTTGTTCGTGGTGACAACGGCTTTTTCGCAATCCATTCTCTGGAAGGTGACCGGTAAAAATTTACAGGCACCCTCTTACCTCTACGGTACTATCCATATCCAGGATGAGCAGGTGTTCGCTTTCGACAGCACCGTATGGAATGCACTTTATTCCTGCGATGCTTTCGCCATGGAGGTGCTGCTCGATGAAGTGTCCATGGGCTCCATCAGCAAGAGTATGCTGATGCCCAAAGGAAAAGTACTGTCGGAGATGCTATCCAAGGAGGATTTTGCCCTGCTGGACAGTCTCTGCAAAGTCAAATTAGGGGTCAGTGTCATTTTTATGAATCGCATGAAGCCCTTCTTCATAGGCACCACCCTCCAGCAAGTCGATCTTCCCAAAGATACCGAAACCGCATTGGATCTCTTTCTGTTGAAGAAAGCCCGCGAAGCCGGCAAACACTGTTACGGTGTGGAGGATTATATGGATCAGATCAAAGCCATCGACGCCATGGGCATGAAGGATCAGTTGAAGATGCTTCATACGATTCTTCACGATACTTCAAACACCACTTCTGAAGAGTTTGATACGTTATTGGAAGCTTATTTGGCTTTCAATTTAGACAAATTGGGTCAACTGACGCAAGACACTGCATTACCTAAGAAATTCAGCAAGGTGTTGATTGACGACCGGAATGTCACCATGGCCAAACGTTTTGTGGAAATCGCCAAACAACAAACCCTTTTCTGCGCGGTGGGAGCTGGTCATTTAGGTGGCAAGAAGGGTGTTATCGGACTATTGCGCAAAAAGGGCTATACCGTGGAACCGGTGATGTTCCAGTGGAAAACGAAATAACCCAATAACAGGCTGAAAAATCTATCCATTAAAATTCTCCCCTACTCTTTCCGCAACTGGATACGCATGACCGTTCCCACATCCGGAATGGAGGATTTAACAAAGAGTTTTCCTCTATGATACTCGTTGATGATGCGTTTGGCAAGGGTGAGCCCCAATCCCCAACCCCGGCTCTTGGATGTGTATCCCGGTGAAAAAATACGCTTCTGCATATTAGAGGGTATTCCCTTGCCGGTATCGGTAATATCCACATACACCTTTTTCTTATCTTCCAATATATCGATAGTGATGGTTCCTTTGCCATCCATGGCATCCACGGAATTTTTGCAGAGGTTTTCAATCACCCACTCAAAAAGATAACGATTAAGTGGAATGACCACCGATTCAGCATCCGGACGGTTGAAGTTGATTTGTACCATGGAGGAAAGGCGGGTTTGCAGATACTGGGTAAACTCAGCGATGACAACCACCAAATCCGTGGGTTCAAGCACGGGTGCGGAGCCTATTTTGGAGAACCGTTGGGCAATGGTTTCCAAGCGATGCACGTCTTTTCCTATCTCGGTAGGCACCGACTGGTCGATGGGCATCTCTTTGAGGAGCTCAGTCCAAGCCATAAGAGACGATATAGGCGTGCCCAACTGGTGCGCCGTCTCCTTGCTCATGCCCACCCACACACGATTCTGCTCGGAACGACGTTGCGTGCTGAAGAGCAGGTATGCCACAATCAGAAAAATGGCGGCAAAACCCAACTCAATATAGGGGAAAATGCGCAGTTTACGCAGCACAGGAGAGGTCTCATAATAAACAAAACACTTCCCGATGTCGATGAGTTCCAGTTCAATAGGTTTGTTCTCGCCACTCATGCGATCCAGTTCCGCCCGCAAGCTTTCAGGATTGTTCAAACGGGTGGTATCCATATTGCCGGCCGCAATGACGTTTCGGCGTGTACTGTCGGTAATGATGACCGGTACGGAGGCCGAATTGATGACGGTTTCTTGAAAGAAAGATTCTATAAGGTTGTCGATGACACTATGCAGATCGACATAGACAGGATCCTCCTGATAGAATACTTTCACATAATGCCGCCCATAATAGGGCAGTATTACACTGTCGTAATCAAATAAGGTGGGACCCAGTTCTGACACATTTTTCATCTCTTCTACCGAATCAGGCACATTCACGGCGGCGGTGATGTTGCCGTTGGGCTCGGCCACAATAATCGGCACGCTCGTATTCATCGAGATAATATCCGTGTAAAAGGTAATATCCTCGTCAAAAGAGGCAGAGGTTACCTTACGGATAGCTCGAGCCAGAATCTTGGCATTGTTGCTTTCTTCTTTGCGAATGGAATTGAAGAAATCTTCCGTCTCGTTGACAATTTGCGCCTTATAGGAGATAGCGCCCGCCCATATTTCTATACGCTTGCGCTCCTCCCGGGCAATATTCTTGATAAGTTTGTTGGAATAAATCAGAATCAGCACAAAGACCACTGCTGCGGAAACAAACAGCAGCCACTTCCATTGTGCTTTTTGCAAACCTTTGGCCATATCGCAGGTTTATTCGGCGGCGGCGAGCAGTTTGTCGATAATCTGCTCCACCGTGATGCCTTCGGCCTCCGCCTTGTAGTTTTTAATGATTCTGTGGCGCAAGATATTATAGGATACGGCACGTACATCCTCAATGTCGGGAGAATATTTCCCGTTGAGGACGGCGTGGGTGCGTGCACCAATGATCAGGAACTGTGAAGCACGCGGACCAGCACCCCAAGAGAGGTAATCGTTGGCCCATTGGTGTGCACCGCTTGTGCCCGGACGGGTCAACGTGGCCAGATTCACCGCATAACGATAGACATTTTCCGGGATGGGCACTTTCATCAACAATTTCTGATAGAAGATGATATCCTCCACCGTAAGCACACGCTTAGGCTCCTGCATGGCACCATGGATGGTGCTTTTCACAATCTCCACTTCTTCTTCTTTGGTGGGATAATCTAATAGGATGTTAAACATGAAACGGTCCTGCTGTGCCTCAGGCAGCGGATAGGTACCCTCTTGTTCGATAGGGTTCTGGGTAGCCAGCACGAAGAAAGGATCCGGCAGGTCGTATGTGGTACCATTCATACTCACAGAACGTTCCTGCATAGCTTCCAACAGAGCCGACTGAGTTTTCGGAGGAGTACGGTTAATCTCATCCGCCAGCACAATATTGGCGAAGATCGGGCCTTTGACGAACTTGAATTTGCGACTGTCATCCAGAATCTCGGCACCCATGATATCGGAAGGCATCAAGTCGGGGGTGAACTGGATACGGTTGTAGGTCATATCCACCGCCTTGGCGATGGTAGTGATCATGAGGGTTTTGGCCAAACCCGGCACGCCAATCAGCAGGGCGTGGCTGCGGCTGAACATAGCCATCAGAATATTCTTCACCACATCATCCTGACCGACAATGACCTTGGCGATCTCCTTTTTCAGTTCTGCGTATTTTTCCACAAAAGCCTCAATAGCTTCCACATCAGATTTAGTATTCAAGTCCATAGTATAGTTATTATCTTATGTTACAAATCTTTACATTACGATCTTAAGCTCAACTCCCAACGCTATTCCGGAATCTGCCATTTGGTAACGAAAGGACAGTCCCTATATTGTTCATTTAATTTTATACTGGTCACTTTTACCTTCTCGACCACCCACTTCTGGAGAACGTCGTACCGTTTCTCCTCGAGGGCTGCGTTTTTAATCAGGTCGTAGTCCTCCACTATGTTGGCGTGATGTTCCGCCACCTTCTCCTGGAGATAGAGGATTCGGTAAGCTATGATGCCGTCTTCGTTAACATAAGGAATACATTCGGAGTACTCGCCTGGGATAAGTTTGCTGAGCGCTATAAAGGTAGCCTCATCGAGCGACTGGCGGTCAAAGGAGTTGGAATTTGTATAGGGGTTCACCACGAGGCCGCCATTGTGTTTGGTGGGGCCTTCGGAGAATCGTTTGGCAGCTTCGGCGATGGGCAGTTTCTCATTGATGATGATCGCACGTACACTATCGAGGTAGGTGATGGCTTTGACCTGCTCATCGGTAGAGGGTTTGGGTTGTATGAGAATGTGTGCCACATGGATACTTTCACCCCGGCGCTCAATCAGTTGGATGATGTGATAACCAGCTTTCGTCTTGACGACCTGGGAGATCTCGCCCGTCTTGAGGTTGAAAGCGGCAGCTTCAAATTCGGGATACAGCGAGCCGCGTTCCACAAAGCCAATATCGCCACCTTTGGAGGCGCTGCCCGGGTCATCGGAGTAGAGGCGTGCCAACACGGCAAACTTCTCGCCACGGAGCACCCGCTCGCGATAATTGTTGAGCCGATCCTTAACATCCTGCACCTCCGCTTCGCTAACAGGCGGCACTTTCACAATCTCGCCGAATTGGTATGAGGTGGGCACCATGGGCATACTGTCCGGTGACATACGACTGGCAAACACTTTCACCTCCGAAGGCGTGATGGTGATACTGCCGGTAATCTTGGACTGCACCTGCTCGATGAGTGCCTGGTCATACATCATTTCACGAAGATCTTTCTTGATTTCCGCCATAGACTTGTGGAAATACTCCTCAATATACTTCTCGTTACCACCTACTTGCTGCAGGAAATAGGACATACGAGCATTGATACGGTAATCCACCTCCTCATCGGTGACTTCAATACTGTCCAACTCAGCCTGATGAACCATCAGTTTGTTGAACATCAAGGTTTCGAGGATAAAACAGCGTGTTTCGAAGGGATCCTCTACCGTTTTGAACTGCGAGGTATAATCCAAGTAATTTTTTTCAAGATCGGATCGCATGATAATCTCCTTGCCGATGACCGCCACAATGCCGTCCACCGGCGTGCCGACGGTTTCACGCTGAGCCTGCAGTTGCACGGCGGCGCACACAAGAAGGATAAAGGTGATGATTCTCTTCATTGTCGTTGTTATTACAGACACCCGACCGGGTGCGGAAATGGGGTGCGAAAATACAAAAAAAAGAAGACAACCGCCTTCTTTTCCTTGATAAAAACGCAACTATGTCGCAGGTCTATTTTCTGCCGAGACTTTCGTCGGAAACAGTCAGTTTCTTTCTGCCTTTCGCTCTGCGGGCGGCCAGTACACGGCGACCGTTGGCGGTGGACATTCTCTCTCTGAAACCGTGTTTGTTTCTGCGTCTTTCATTCGAAGGTTGATATGTTCTTTTCATCTCTCTAATGTTTATTTTTTACTCTCTTTTTTGGGGGTGCAAAAATACACTTTTTTT
>WARP01001739.1_pt1 | contig 36209 bp, 34 predicted proteins | sample 4769151 | NCBI WGS metagenome assembly WARP01 (sample SAMN08893023, study PRJNA449175) | gut metagenome | isolation source: rumen sample fed with dry roughage | host: cow | place: India: Nagpur | collected 2016
TTTGCAATTCCTTGTCCAGGAATAGGCTCTGCAATTATAAAATCGGTCTGTATATCTTCCTCCAGAATGTGGAGTATAGAAAAGAGATTGACAGCTGCCTCTTTGATCTCCCCTTTTTTAGAAAGGTACAAGGTTTTTCCGACATCTTTTGGGGTAACTCCCGAAAATGAAACAAATGCAATAGAACCCTTTGGTTTTAATTCATCAATAAGAGATTGAATGTCTGGAAGACTGGGACTTTTTGCCAAGAATATGGGTTTTTCGGGACTATAATGGGACTTGAGAAGTCCCGGAGATGCAACAGGAGCATTGGTCCCTTCTGTGGATTGAGGCAGGACGGACCTGAGCTCTTCAGCAGTGATTATTCCCTCCCTCAAAATTGTAAATCCGTCGGGATTTAGTGCAATCACTGTGGATTCTATCCCCACGGTGCATCTGCCTCCGTCCAGGATCATATCTACTCCTTTGAGTTGCTTACTGACATGTTGGGCTGTTGTTGGACTTATCCTGCCGAATTTGTTTGCACTTGGAGCAGCAATAGGAGTACCCGATGCACGGATAAGGTCAAGTGCCATCAAGTTGTCCGGCATGCGAATTCCAACAGTGGGCAGTCCCGATGTTACTATGTCGGGAACCTTTTCGCTTTTGGGAAGTACAATTGTGAGAGGGCCTGGCCAAAACTTTTGTGCAAGCAGCATTACTCGATTGTCATTGTTGAGGGTGAGCAAATCCAAGTATGATAAATCGGATATATGCACTATCAGGGGGTCGAACGAGGGTCTCTCCTTCTCTAGGAATATTCTGGCGACAGCTTTGGCATCCAGGGCATTTGCTCCTAGACCATAAACTGTTTCGGTGGGAAAAGCTACGAGTCCTCCATCCCTGATAATCTGTGCTGCTTTTTCTATTTGAATGTTTGGGATCATCCGATATAAGTTTATTGGGATTTTCCATAAAGTTTCTGATACAACTCAAGACTCTCCCTAAGTATCTCCAGGGCTGTCTCTTTATCAAAAAAATCTTTGACTACTACTGTTTTGTTTTCGAGCTTGGTGTAATCTTCGAAAAAATTCATCATTTCGGTCCTGGAATGGGCCGGAAGTTCCGATATGTCGTTATAGTGACTGACACTGGGATCCCCTGCTGCAACTGCAATAAGTTTGTCATCGGCTTCGCCGTTGTCCAGCATTCTCATAACCCCTATGATTTTGGCAGGGACTATGCAAAGTGGTACAAGCTCAATTTGGGAAAGGATGAGTATGTCCAACGGGTCTTTGTCATCGCAGTAAGTTTGAGGTATAAATCCATAATTTGCAGGGTAGTATACCGAAGAGTATAATACCCTGTCAAGGATCAACAGACCGTTTTCCTTGTCTAGCTCATACTTTGCTCTGGAGCCTTTTGGTATTTCAATTATTCCATTGACGAACTCCGGGATGTTCTCCCCCGGATGGACGCAATGCCATGGATTGTAATTATTGCTCATAGTTTTTGGATTGTACTTCCCGCAAAGTTAACGATTTTATCAATTGCCAGCTCTACTATCTCATCACGGTTGGTGTTGAGCCAGTTAAGTTTGCATCTAAAGTCGGGTGGCACACCTTCTTCGGCGTAATTGATCTTATCCAGGTCGTAGGATTGTGTTATTGAAAACCTGTAAACCCATCCGTTTGGCAACTGTCCTCCGTTAGGCAGCCCTCCTCCTCCTCCTGTAGTTTCCCCAATGAGAAACACGTTGTCCATCGCTTTGGTTGCAAGTGCAAAGAATGTGGATGCACTGTATGAACCTCCGTCGATTAACACTACTACCGGTTTGCCAAGATACTTGATTTTGTCGGAGGGGGTAATGTAGAATGGTTCGTATGGGCCAAAGTCATCCCTGCCAGGACCATTTCGGGTACGGTTGTACATTACCAGTGTTTTTTTGTCGGTAAACCTGTTTAGTATCCTGGGTATGTTCACAAAATTGCCTCCCCCGTTTTCCCTTAGGTCTATTATAATCCCTATCGTATTCTTGTAGCGGTTGAGAAGAAAATCCATCTCTTCGTTCGTGACATTAGTCATGAATGTCTTGTACCTGATATAGCCGATTGATTGGTTTTTTACACGACCGTGCTGGAATCCACCTGTTGTATATTCACTCTCGTTTATATAATATTTTCGCACTATGTTGTAGTCAAAATTGTCCTCTCCGGCAATAATCGGGCGGTATCTTGAGACATTGAATGGAGACATCAGGTTGGTGTGGTCGTCGCGTAGTTCGTTGAGCATGTTGCCAAGCACATTGAAAAGGGAATCTTCGCTCATGCCGGTATACAACATTGGACGATACCTCTGCCTGACATGATCCCAGTCCACGCTTTTAAGGGTAAAGTAGGCATATTTTTTGTCGACTTCGTTCCAAAGGTAATCGAAGTTTTCAAATGGATCGTCTGATGCCCTGTCTTTATCGAATATCAATTTTTGGCACGAGTAGAGGAATGTGATAAGCAGTATGGTAATTATGGGGTTAATGTATTTCATACGGCTTTTATCTGAAGTTGAACATAATGGCAAATTTAACAGAGTGTCTGGCATAGTCGAATGGTTCATACTTTCCTGGAGCTGTATAGGCATCAAATATATATGAGACAGAGATAATATTCCCGTTGGAAAGGTGACCCATGAACCCGGTGGCAGCTATAAACCGCATACCATTGATTGAAAGACTATAATCGGAAAGAGTGTTGATTGAAGGACGGTCAATTTCGGGCATATAATTGTAGGCGTAGCCAGGCCTGAAGTTAACATTGATAATGCCCAAGTCGGTTTTTATGAAAAACGCGCCTCTATTCCCTTTTGACGTTAATAGTGACTTGCTGATTTTGCCTGAAAGGAGGATGTTTGTAATATTTTCGGCACCAAAAGAGTTGTTCATTAATGCTTTGTTGTCCCGTATGTTAAAGGTGTTGACCAGAGTGCCTCCGGTATGCAGGATCAGTTTTTTGCCGATATTTTGCCAAACAGGATACAGCAGGGCGAGACTTGCTTCGATTGAGTGGAAATATGAGGAGTTGGATGTGTTGTTGAACTGGTTTTTATGTTTGCCGTTTGTATAATTTGCAGTTATGACAAGTTCATTTTTTTTATTCAGGGTATGAAACGACCCCGAAAGCGTCAGTACTTCGCCTGTGTAAAACAGTGGTGAAGTGGCATTATCCCTGAAGGTACTTATGCCGGGTGTTATGCCAAGTTCGATGTAGCTTTGCGAAAAACAAAGTGTTGTTGCTGCTAGTAATGCAGCAACAACAGCTGTCGTTCTCCTTAAGGAGTAATTGCAAACCTCTGTGGGTATCAATTTCGGTTGTGTTTGATATATTTGTCTACATATTTGGAATTCAGCAACTTTAAGACTCCAGTGTAATTCAGTTCGAACTCAATGAAATTGCCAACCTTGTATCCTTGGTTATTCTCGCCCAAGTCTACGACAGTAACATCCGAAGTAACTCCAACTACTTTGATTCCCTTGTCTTTGGGCTGTAGATGGTTGCGGTCAACATCAAGTATACCGACATCCAGTATTGCCCTGCAACTGGTATGTCCCTCCATATTGTCGGAAAATGTTACAGACTCCCCCTCCAGGTTTGTTCCAAGTTCGCCGATTGGTATGCTTGGTTTGTTTTTTAATTCAATAATCTGGGCGTAAAATTGGAAAATATCTGTTTCCATTCCATCAATCACTGTGTCGTTGTAGACGTCTGTGCCAAGGTAAAGTGTTTCTCCAACACGGAAATGGTTGGTTGCAACTGGTAGCAGATTCTTGAAAATCAGTGGTATGGTAACAGAAGAGCCTGCAGAGACATATTTGATTTTACGGTTGAACTTTACTTCCAGCAGTTGTTTGTATATACTCAGTTGGATAAGTTTGTCGTGGCTGGGTAAAACTCCGTACATACAATTAAGGTTTGTACCTATTCCGATGACCTCAATATTTGGCAGGCTAAAGACTTTTTCGTAAAAATTTATGAAATTCTCATGTAAAACCCCTTCCCTGAGTTCTCCCATCTCGAGCATTATGATAATCTTGTGGATCTTGTTTTGTTTTACTGCCTCAGCAGAGAGCATCTGAATCGTGGATATTTCGGTATTCATGCTGATATCGGCATATTTTACAATCCCAGGTAAAAATCTTTTGGCTGGTGGTTTTATGTAGATGGTTTCAACATCTGGCCTTATTGACTTTATGACCTTGAGATTGGATAACCTTGAGTCACAAGCTTGCCGGATATCCATCTTAAGAAGTTCGGTAAGGTACTCCTTGTGGCCGCAAAGCATTTTTGTGACCACTGACCATTCGATATTTCTATCTTTGAAGAGCTTGTCAAGAAAGTCGAAGTTTTTTTGGAGTTTGTCTATGTTTAAGGTAATATGAGCCATTGTTATTTTTTATTAACCAATCTCATTTCTAAATACTTGTTGGTAAAACCAAGCCTTTCGTAAAGTTTTTTGGCCGGGTTATCGGGCTCTACATGGAGTGCGATGTTACCCTCTGACTGGTTTATTGCTGCTTCCATTAGTTTTTTCCCGATCCCTTTCCCCCGTAGTGTTTTGTGGGTGGCAATATAAACCAAAATGTTTTCGGGTATGTAACCCTCCATCCCTGTCCTGTTTATTACTACAGCAGCGGCCAACTCTGGGCCGGAGTGGTATGTCATTACAAATCCGCCGAAAGAGGGGTACTCCTCCAATGAGTAATCTATTGCTTTTGCGATGTCTTCTTTTGCATCTCCAAATTTCTCAAGGTGTTCATAAAGGAAACCGATGATTTTTCTCTTCTCTTCCAAAGTGGGTTTGTTTCCTTTGTTAAAGATTGTTATGTTGTCCATAATTGTGAATTTAAGCATTATATTAAATGCTTTGTTAATAAAAGTTCAATTTGTCTAACACTTTTATTAGTTAATTGGTTCATGAAATTTTGTAAAAAAAGTAAGTCTAATTGATAAAGTTAAGAGTTTTTGACAGTTTATACTGACATATTCCTAAGAAAATATATTTTTGCAATTGGATTTAAACATAATATATTAACAATCGATGGAAAATATCACCGATTTTATGGCCAGTACTCACATTCTTAATCAGTTCTGGCTAACTTTTTTAATGGTAATATCAATGGTTCTGGTCGCCAGGACGTTTGTGGCAGGCACAAGATATTCGCCTATTTTAATAATTGTTGTCTTTGGCCTTCTGATGGGCTTTATTCTTACAAAGACAGGAATGGCTACCCCGGGATTGAAGGAGTTCCCGATAGTCGACTTTACAAGCAAGGTTACAATAACCGCTCTGATAGCTTCATTCTTCATGGGAGGACAGGAGATAAGGAAAATTATTGCCAAAAAGGAGCTGGACAAGACCGATATTGTAATGCCTTCACATGAGGAGATATTCCTTGGTACAAAGTTCACCCAGTTCATGTTTTTGATAAGGGCCTTTTTTGTCCTGATAGGGATTGAGTCAATGAAAAGGGTAATTATTGGCCACAACACAAATGAGCCGCTGGATTCTTTTTACCCTCTGCTTGGCTATCTTGGACTCGTCGGATCCATCATCCTTATAGACTACAGGGCCAAAATCACCAACAAACCTCTCTATATAAGAAAGGGTATTATGGAAACAATTGTTATCCTTGGAATACTGGTTGCTTCATATTATATATCACAATGGATAAAACCGATGATTGCCCTTCCGGAGATTTTCTTTGCAATGATCTTATCTGTAATTGCAGGGATGTTGTTTTCGGAGTGGAAGTTCGGACCAACAATCAGGGCGCTGCTATTTGCCGGGATCCCTGTAGTGCTTGCTGCAAATTTCATGGTTGGAGGATCAAGGATTGCGGAGGCTCTAACCCTTACAGGGATGACTTCGGTGATTTCATACGGGTTTTTCGGGCAACTCTTTTGGATGTTCGGAGGGCTGGCCCTTCTAATATTCTTTGGAAAAGCCAACCATATCAGAAACCTTGCACCCGGCATGGCTGGTTCACTATCTCACTCGGGCTTGACAGGTGCGTGTACGGCGGGAGATTTGGGAGAAGATGCAATGGTCAGGGCTCCGATAATGATCAATGTGCCATTTATCGGCCATATTTTTGTCTTTTCGGTTTTGGCTGCCAGTGCCTCCGACGGCACATTGATTATACCATATACCTTGATGATAGTAGCCTCAGGTTTAGCCTTTACTGTTTGGTCCCTCTATATGCTAAGGAAGGCTGCAGGAAGCGACTCGAAGGAGATTAAAGGCCTTATGTTGTTTTCTTTGGGATGGCAATTGACAGCAGTGTTCGGAGGACTCTTTATCTTGCATTTAGGAGGGGTAAGCCTCGATGATGCTGTAATGGCCAACTCTTCTGCTATTTCCCACTTTGGGTTATTTGCTGCAATCCAGGGAGGTATGTTTGGAGAGCAGGCTGCGGGTATGATTGCATTTGTTTTTGCAATGCCGTTTTTGGTGCACCCTCTGGTTTTCGGGATATTTGGAAAAACTGCCGAAAATAACGGAATAATGCCGCAAAAACTGGTTTATGTCCTTGCGGCATCTGGTGTTGCAGGAATTCTATATTCCCTGTTATAGGAGTAAGTTATACTAGTTGAGACCAAAAAGTGCAAGGTCCTCATCTACACTCTTAATGGTTTGGACCCCGAATTTTTCCTGGACAATCTTCAGGACGTTCGGGGTCATGAAGCCAGGCAGGGTAGGGCCAATGTGTGTATTCTTAACTCCAAGGTAAAGTAATGCCATATGTACAATAATGGCTTTTTGTTCGTACCAGGCAATATTGAAAACCAACGGAAGCTTGTTGATGTCGTCCAGGCCAAGAATCTCCTTGAGCTTGAGGGCTACGTACGCCCATGAGTAAGAATCGTTGCACTGACCGGCATCCAACACTCTGGGGATTCCACCGATATCTCCCAACGGAAGTTTGTTGTACCTGTACTTGGCACATCCCGATGTTAGGATAACAGTATCCGAGGGTAACTTTTTGGCAAACTCGGTGTAGTACTCCCTGCTTTTTTGACGAGCATCGCAACCGGACATCACTACCATCCTCTTGATGGCACCGGAGTTGATTGCATCCAGGATTTTTCCTGCAAGGGACAGTACTTGTTCGTGGGCAAATCCTATTGTGATGTTCCCCTTTTCTATCTCAGTAGGAGGGGGGCAGTTTTGGGCCATCTCTATTATTTCGGAAAAATCCTTGTGACCGTTTGGAAGGCGTTTGGTAATATGTTTCCATCCAGGCATTCCAGCAGCACCGGTAGTGAAAATCCTTGCATTATAAGTGGTTGTTTTCCTCGGAGGTACAAGGCAGTTTGTGGTAAACAAAACAGGTCCGTTGAAAGATTCAAAGTCGGTGAGTTGCTCGTGCCAAGAACCTCCATAATTACCCACAAGGTGTTTGTATTTCTTTAGTGATGGGTATCCGTGGGAAGGTAGCATCTCGGAATGTGTATATATATCAATCTCTTTACCTTCGGTTTGAATCAGCAACTGCTCCAAATCTTTGAGATCATGACCACTAACAAGTATGCCGGGGTTGTTCCCGACACCAATGTTAACTCCCGAAATTTCAGGATTCCCGAAGGTTTCGGTGTTGGCTTTGTCCAACAAGGCCATCACCTTGACCCCGCACTCTCCTGTACGGGAGACCCACTCCAACATTCCTTCGACTGTCATTGGACGATGTATCATGGTGAGGGTCTCCTCCATAAAGTCAAATACGGAAGGATCCTCGTAACCAAGGTTGAAAGCGTGTTCGGCGTAGGCTGATACCCCTTTTATACCAAACAGCACATATTGTTTGAGGGAACGTACATCCTCGTCCTTATCGTACGATAATGTACCTACGGTGCTTGCCTTATGGTAAAACTCATCGGTTGTGTCGCAACTCCATTCGGTACAATCGTGCGGAGCAACAGTAACCTTGGTCTTGAGGTTATCCCTCATCTCAAGTGTTTTTTTAATTTCTCCAATAATTGCGTCATTGTCGTAATTGGCATTTGTAATTGTAATGAACAGGGAGTTGGTGATATGGCGGCTTTCGTTGTTTGTTCCGATCCCTTTTTTCCGGGCTTCTATGGTGAGGCGTGAGAGACCCATACAGGCATAAATCAGAAGATCCTGGATGTTGGATGTCTCTTCGGATTTACCGCAGACACCCTTGATAGTACAGCCGGTGTTTTTGGCTGTCTCTTGGCACTGGTTACAAAACATACTCATGGTTTAAATTTTTAAGTGGTTGACTTATTTCCAAAGTTAATTTTTTTTTCTTAAAAAAAAGATATGGATGTGTTACCTTTATGGCTAATATCATGAACAATATTAATTCGGTATCGGAGTTAGGAAGCGGAAATGTGCGCAAGTTGCTGTTGCAATACGCAATCCCGTCAGTGATTGCCATGACAGCAGCTTCCATTTACAACATCACTGATAGCATATTCATAGGTCAGGGAGTAGGTGCTCTGGCAATTTCGGGACTAGCCATCACTTTTCCTTTAATGAACCTGGCCGCTGCCTTTGGGTCTTTGGTGGGTGTTGGTGCTGCAACACTTTTATCTCTTAGATTGGGTCAAAGGGATTATGAGACTGCTGGCAGGATACTTGGGAATGTTTTTATCCTTAACTTGTTTTTTGGATTAATCTACACAGTGGTGATTTTGGCTTTCCTGAATCCTATACTGCTGTTCTTTGGAGCCAGCAACGATACTCTTCCGTATGCCAGGGAATACATGTTGGTAATTACCGGTGGAAATGTGGTAACCCATCTCTATTTTGGACTGAATGCCCTTTTACGCTCATCTGGAGAACCGCGCAAGTCCATGATGGCAACCATATATACAGTTGTCATCAACGCTCTTATGACCCCTATTTTCATTTATAAGCTGAATATGGGAATAATGGGTGCAGCGTTGGCTACAATACTCTCCCAGTTGATTCTCCTTGTTTGGCAGATTAGATATTTTGCGAATCCAAAAAGGGAGATAAGGCTTACAAAAAAGGGTTTCCGCCTGGATAAAAAAATTGTCATTGACTCCTTAAAGATTGGAACTGCACCGTTTTTGATGAATGCTGTATCCAGTGTAATAATCATTGTCTTTAACCAAGGGCTTATCAAGCATGGTGGAGACCTTGCTGTAGGCGCTTATGGTATCATTAACCGGTTTGCTGCACTTTTTATCATGATTGTAATGGGAATCAACCAAGGAATGCAGCCGATTGCAGGCTACAATTTTGGAGCCGGGAACATGGCCAGGGTCAATCAAGTTCTCAAATATACAATCATTTTTGCCACAGTGGTTGTATGTGTAGGGTTTGTAGCCAGTGAACTTTTCCCCCATGGGGTTGCAATGCTCTTCACAAATGATCCGGAACTCTCTAGAATCATTGTCCCGGGATTGAGGATAGTATTTGCTTCTTTTCCGCTGATAGGCTTTCAGATGGTGACTTCCAATTTTTTCCAAAGTATTGGTCATCCAGGTAAAGCAATTTTCATGTCTCTCTCCCGTCAAGTAATCTTTCTTCTCCCTTTTTTGTTTATCTTTCCATCCTTTATGGGAGTAAAAGGGGTTTGGTCCAGTATCCCTGCAGCAGATCTGATGTCTTCATTGGTTGCTGCTTACATGCTTCTTTTCGAATATAAGAAATTACACAAGAACTCATTAAAAAACATGTAGTATGGATAAGAGATGTTTGATTACTATAGGCCGTGAGTATGGCAGCGGGGGGCGGGATATTGGTGAGTTGACAGCCAGGATTCTGGGTATTGGTTTTTACGATAAGGAACTTATTGGGCTTGCATCAACCAAAAGCGGTTTGAAGGCAGAGTTGTTTGAAAAAGCCGACGAAAAGAAAAGCTTCTCATTGCAAGGAGGTGCTTTTGGCTTAAGGTCTTCTTTGATTGACAATGTGAGTGCCGGCTATCTATTGAGCAACGAATCATTGTTTACAATACAGAGTGATGTGATCAGGGAAGTTGCTTCCAAGGAAGATGCTCTTTTTGTGGGAAGATGTGCTGATTACGTCCTAAAGGATAATTGTGCCCTGCTTTCGGTTTTTATTGTAGGAAGATTGGAAGAAAGGATAGCAAGGGTTGCTTCCCGTACAGGAGTATCTCGGGATGAGGCAGCTTCGATTGTGGAAAAGGAGGACAAAAGGAGAGCTTCTTACTATAATTACTTTAGTAACAAGAAGTGGGGCGATCCACACTCTTATGATCTTTGCATAAACTCATCCATATTCGGACTTGAAGGGAGCGCAAGGATAATCGCAGATTCGGTGTTGTTGCGAAAATGTTAAGATAGGTTACAATCTCCTTCAGGTTGGATATTTTTGCAAAAAAAATCCAGATGGAAAATATTTATCTTATACTGGTTTTAGTGTTGTTTATCATGGCTGTCTCGGACCTTATTGTAGGTGTGGCAAATGATGCCGTGAACTTCTTGAATTCGGCAGTAGGGTCAAAGGCTGCCTCAATCAAACTAATTTTCGCAATAGCCTCTGCCGGGGTACTTGCAGGAGTGCTTTTCTCGGGAGGCATGATGGAGGTTGCCAGGAGCGGGATATTCAATCCGGATAAATTCTCTTTTGCAGAGGTAATGATTATCTTCCTTGCAGTAATGATAACCGACGTTATATTGCTGGATCTTTTCAATACCATGGGCTTGCCTACATCGACAACAGTCTCTCTTGTCTTTGAATTACTTGGAGCTGCTGTTGGTATTGCAATAATAAAAATATCCGGAAGTGCCGAACCTGGGAACCTGGGAGAGTATATTAACTCTGCAAAAGCATTGGCAATCATATCAGGCATTTTACTTTCGGTTGTACTGGCCTTTGCTTCGGGCTCTTTGCTGCAATATATAACAAGGTTGATTTTTTCTTTTGACTACGAAAGGGCTTTTCGTAAATGGGGATCTTTGTTTGCCTCTCTTGGTCTGACGATGATCCTCTATTTTTTATTGGTTAAAGGGGCAAAGGGGGCTGCTTTTATGACCAAGGAGCTGCAGGGATGGATAAATGAAAACCAATTTATTTTGATAATTACCTCTTTTTTGTTTTTTACCATTGTTTTCAGGATGGTACAGCTTTTTACCAAGACAAATATTTTGAAAATAGTTGTGTTGGCAGGTACTTTTGCCCTTGCAATGGCCTTTGCAGGAAATGATCTGGTCAATTTTATCGGGGTTCCTTTGGCCGGTCTTGATTCTTTTAAGTATGCAATAGAGTCAGGAGGAGATTTTGAATCCCTTACAATGGAAGTTCTCAAAGGAGATGTCTCTGCTCCGACCATTATTTTGGTTGCCGCGGGTGTCATAATGGTGGTTACTTTGTACAAATCCCGTAAAGCAAGAAGAGTAATTGAGACCGAAGTAAACCTTGGAAGACAGGATCAGGGTTATGAGAGATTCGATTCTACTCAGTTGTCCAGGGCAATAGTTAAGCTTTCCGTTTCTCTTTCCGGGAATTTAAACAACTGGTTGCCTTCTTCTTTAAAAGAAAAAATTGCAAGACGTTTCGAGCCTTCCGTAATCAGGGATAAAAGTAGCAACGGAGCCTCTTTTGACATGCTGAGGGCTTCTGTAAACCTGCTGGCATCTAGTGCTTTAATTGCTCTTGGTACATCTATGAAGCTTCCGTTGTCAACGACTTATGTTACTTTTATGGTTGCAATGGGAACAAGTCTTGCTGATGGTGCATGGGGCAGGGATAGTGCCGTTTACAGAGTAACAGGTGTCCTTTCGGTAATCGGTGGCTGGTTTTTTACAGCATTCAGTGCATTTACAATTGCTTTGCTGCTGGCTCTGCTATTTAATTTTGGAGGTGTCATCGCTGTTTTTGCAGTAATACTTGTAGCTATGTTCCAGATATATCACACTCAAAAGATTATTGTAAGAAGGGATAAAGATAACGCAGATGTTGCAGGTAACAGCCTTAATGTTCCGGATGATCAGATGGATTTGATCACATTAAAACTCTTTCATGTGCTAGATGGTTACTACGAAGTGCTGATGCTGGCTTACGAAAATAGGGAATTGAGGAAGCTCAAGTCCAAAAAAAGGGAAATGGAATTGGTTTCAGGTGAGATATCTGGATTGAGGGACAGGATGCTGGTGGAGATTTCCGGAGACATGGGCAAGGATATTGAAAAGTGTAATAATTTGGTAACCTTGGCCGGAGTTATTGACCGACTGATATATGGCTTGGGGCTTCTTTCAAATCAGGTGATTGATCATATTCAGAATAATCACAAGGATCTCTCTTCCATACAAAAAGAGGAGATATCCTTGTTGATTAAAAAAATAGAATGTTTGGTCAAAGGGGTGGCACTAAAAGCCAAGGGTAGCAATGATTACGAATCGCTCTTACAGATTGCCGAAGAGTTCAAGAGGAATGAAATCAACAGGATTAGGAATGGAAAGGAGAGTGCGAGGAATTCCCTGTTGTTTACAAGTATAATGCAGGAATTAAAGTATTTCCTTTACAATTTGCAAAGGGTGGAGCAGTTGGTTTACACGGAGAAAACTCAGGTTAGCAAATAGATTGTATAGCCGGAGTAACAACTTAACAAAACAAAACCTTCCCATCTGTCCAGTTTTTTGCGCCGTCCCGAAAACATAGCCACAAAAAGCAACAGTGTACCGAATATCAACAAAACAGTATCTGTGTTGAAAGCAGGGTCATACTGTACCGGCGAAATCATGGCGCTGGTTCCAAGGATAAGGCATATATTGAAGATGTTGGAACCGATAATGTTTCCCACTGCTATATCGCTGTTTTTTTTAAGTGCAGCAGTTACTGAGGTCACAAGTTCGGGCAGGGATGTTCCCGCTGCCACAATGGTAAGTCCTATTACCTTTTGGCTAACTCCCAATCTGGTCGCAATTTCTACGGCATTTGAGACAACCAGCCTCCCTCCCGAAATCAACAAAGCAAGCCCCCCAACTATGAATATCCAGGTTTTGGCAGTTGTGAACACCTTGGCCGCACTTGTGTCTGTCTCTGCAGGTAACTTTTTCATTTGGACATATATGTAGTAGAGGAACACAAGGAACAAGAACAACAGGAAGAGTGACTCTGTCCGTGTAATGACAAGGAGATCTCCAAATGGAAAGAGATTTGCAACCACCAATAAAGCAAATGCAGCAATCAGGGAAAAGGGAATTTCCTTCCATACGGTAACCGATTGTACCGCAAGAGGAGATATAATTGCTGTAATTCCAAGTATTACAAACAAATTGAAATTATTACTGCCTATTATGTTGCCCAAGACAATGCCGGAATGGCCGTTGAGGGAGGCAAAAAGGTTCACTACAAATTCGGGCATTGAGGTGCCAAACGCAACAATCGTGAGCCCAATTGCAAGGTCAGAAACATTATGTTTCCTGGCCAAGGATACTGACCCGTCCACGAGCCATCCGGCCCCGTAGATCAGCAATAAAAATCCGGCAATCAGAAAAAGAAGTTCGGTTATCATTTTAACTGTTACTGTCTGGTTTCAATTTTGCCATCGGAGTATTTTGCAAACCTGCCTGCATCCTTTGGATGGACCATGTCGTGTCGAGGCCAGGGCCAGCCACCAAACCTGGTATTCCTGTAATCTTCAAATGCTTTGAAAATCTCTTCGTTGGAGTTCATTACAAATGGGCCGTGCTGAACAACAGGCTCACCAATAGGCCTTCCTTGCAATAACAGAAGCAAAGATTCTTCCTGGCCGTTCTGAACGACAACGGGCTCTTCGGGTAATAAGTTGAGGGAATGGTATTCAGGAATCTCTACTCCGGCAACCGACAATACCCCTCCTTTGTAAAAATATAATGAACGGTTAACCTCCGGAATATCAGCCGGGATTGTCCATTTTGCACCAGCTTCCATTTTTATTAGCCAGATCGAAACTTTATTATCCGGGTTTGCAGCCCAAGAGTCGGGGGCCGGCCCGGGCGCACTGGTTTCGCCTACTTTGCCTGCTATGATTGTAATGACGGTTTTGTTACCATTGTTGTCACTTATGGAAACTTTGGGAATTGACTCTGACCAGAGCATCTTGTAATGCGGCTCAACGAATTTGTTCTTTCTTGGGAGGTTAAGCCAAATCTGGAATAACTCCAACCGGTTGTTACCAGATCTGTTTGTGAGAGGGAACATCTCACTGTGCTGCAGTCCGGCCCCGGCCGTCATCCACTGAACATCACCGTTGGAATACCTGCCTGATGCTCCGTGTGAGTCGGAGTGGTCCACGTTTCCTTCCAAAACAACCGTGACAGTCTCAAATCCTCTGTGAGGGTGGGCAGGAAAACCGGGAATAGTCTCTCCATGGTACATCCTCCAGCCATCTTTTGGGGTAAAGTCCTGGCCTATGTTCCTGCCTTCAAGCGATGTGTCGGGACCCATCCCTTCGTTGCCTGCAGGGTAGTGGTCCAGATGGTGGACGCAAAACAAAAACGGATCGCTGGTTTGCCAGTTGAAACCCAGCGGCCTGATGTTGGAAATGACTCTGTTATACATATAAGGAATTTTATGTAAATCTACATAAAATTCCCTTATGGTTAGTAACTATGCCCCAATAAATGCAAGTAATTTGTAAACCAAAACGGCAGGCCATACAATTGCTTTGAGGATAGCCATGATAACGCCCCAGAAACCTGCGGAGTGCATGATAAAGTAGATGGCTGCACCTATCAGGCCAAGAGCATAAACAGCTCCTGCGGGCGCACTTTGTTGTACTTCGTTTTTCATTGTGTGTGGTGTTTAATATCAGAAAAGTTTGTAAGGATACTCGATACCTGTAAGGAACAGGGCATGTGCCGAGACAGAATTGCCGGCTGCGCAACGTTCTTTTTTTTCCAGTACTTCAATTATCCATTCTGGCTTTTGTTTGCCCCTGCCAATCTCTAACAGTGTCCCTGTAATTGCTCTGACCATATTGCGGAGGAACCGGTTGGCAGTTATTTCAAAAACAAACCGGGTATTGAAGGCACTTCTGTTATCAGGAATCTGACCGGGGACAAATGGGTTTGATCTGTTCCACACTGCTGAATAGACGGTACAGAGGTTGTTTTTGGTGTCGGAATGTAACTTTGCCATAGAGGTGAAATCCAATGTGCCTGTCAGTAGCATGGCCGCTCTGTTCATTGAATCTAAATCGATTTCATAGGGAAAGAAAAGTGAGTAATTGGTGCAAAAAGGATCTTTTGAGGTGTGGATAAAGTATTTGTAGCTTCTTTTGACTGCGTCAAAGCGGGCATGTGCGTTGTCTTTGACCTGACAGATGTCATGCAATACAACACTATGCGGGAGAATGGCATTTATTTTGTAAATAATCATTTGCCGGTCTCCGGAGTCGATTTCCTTTACGGAGTCGAAGTGGGCTATGTAACCAAGGGCATGAACTCCGCTGTCCGTCCTTCCTGCACCAGTCAAGTTCACAGGAAACCGGAAAAAAACTGAAAATGCATTTTCCAGCACTTCCTGAACGGAGGGTCCGTTTGGTTGTTTTTGCCACCCCTGGAATGCAGAGCCATCATATGAAACCGAAATAAAGTAACGCATTGTAAGCGAATTATCGTTAAATTTGTAAAATGTGCCCTAACTGATTTGCAAAAATACTAAATCATTTTATATGGAAACCGTAAATATCAAGGAGCTAAACGAAAAAATTCAAAAAGAGAGTGCCTTTGTGGAAATGATCACAATGGAGATGAACAAAGTGATTGTAGGCCAAAAACATTTGGTGGAAAATTTGATGATAGGTTTACTGGCCAACGGACATATTTTGCTGGAAGGGGTTCCTGGTCTTGCAAAAACCTTGGCTATAAATACACTGGCCTCTGTTGTAGATGCCCGCTTCAGCAGAATCCAGTTTACTCCGGACCTTCTTCCTGCTGACTTGATAGGTACAATGATTTACAGCCAAAAAAGTGAGCAGTTCCAAATCCGGAAAGGACCCATTTTTGCCAACTTCATACTTGCAGACGAAATCAACCGTTCTCCTGCCAAGGTGCAGTCGGCACTGCTGGAGGCGATGCAGGAACGCCAGGTAACAATCGGGGACATGACTTTCAAACTACCGGAACCATTTCTGGTAATGGCAACGCAAAATCCTATAGAACAGGAAGGTACTTACCCTCTGCCAGAGGCACAGGTAGACCGTTTCATGCTCAAGGTTGTGGTGAGTTATCCTAAGAAAGAGGAGGAGAAGCTCATCATAAGGATGAATAACCAGGGTGAATTTCCAAAGGCATCCAGGGTGTTGAGTCCGGAGGATATATTAAGGGCCAGGAATGTCGTGAGGGAGGTTTACATGGACGAAAAGATAGAAAGGTATATTGTGGATATTGTCTATGCAACCAGAACTCCGGATGAATACAACCTCCCAAAATTGAAAGATTTGATTTCTTACGGAGCGTCACCCAGGGCAAGTATCAGCCTTTCGATGGCAGCAAAAGCCTATGCATTCATCAAAAGAAGGGGTTATGTGATTCCTGAGGATGTAAGGGCTGTATGCTACGAAGTGTTGAGGCATCGTATAGGCCTGACATATGAGGCTGAGGCAGAAAATATAACAACAGAAAATTTGATTACGGAAATTTTGAATTCAGTGGAGGTTCCTTAATATGTTTACCAACGAACTGCTAAAAAAAGTAAGGAAAATTGAGATTAAGACCAAACGGCTTTCCCGTCAGATCTTTGCCGGGGAGTATCACTCTGCATTCAAAGGAAGGGGGATGGCTTTCAGTGAAGTAAGAGAGTACCAGTTTGGTGACGATGTGAGGAACATGGACTGGAATGTAACAGCCAGGCTTAATGCACCTTTTATAAAAGTGTTTGAGGAAGAGCGTGAACTTACGGTGGTTTTGATGATTGATGTAAGCGGTTCAAGGTTCTTTGGATCTGCAATGAGGACCAAGAAGGAGCTTATTACGGAAATTGCTGCTGTACTGTCATTTTCGGCCTCTGCCAACAATGATAAGGTCGGGGCACTTTTTTTCAGTTCCAAAGTAGAAAAATTTATCCCGCCCAAAAAGGGCAGGAGTCATCTGCTCAGGATTATCAGGGAACTTTTGGAATTCCGTCCACAGGATAACGGTACCGATTTGTCTGAGGCCTTACGCTTCCTTACCAACGCTATTAAGAAAAGGTGTACAGCATTTTTGCTTTCGGATATGCTGGATACAGATGCTGAAGGAAACCCTCGCTATGAACATGCGTTGAGGATTGCCGCAGGACGGCATGATATGTATGCCATTTCTGTTTACGACAAGTTGGAAAAAGAGCTTCCCGATGTTGGGCTGATCAAGATTGCCGATAGTGAAAGCGGCAGGCAGGAATGGGTGGACACTTCCAGTAGAAAGTTGAGGGAGAGTTATGCCGGCTGGGCAAGGAGTGCCGACCAAAAGAGGTCCCAGTTGCTTAAAAGGTACAAGATAGGGTCTGTTTCGGTAGCCACTGATTCGGATTACGTGAAAGGTTTGGTAACATTGTTCCAAAAACAATAACCTATGGTGAATACTTCAAGAGATACTATATTGATCGGAGACCAGTTTACACTGCGGTTCCGTTCAAAGATTGACAAAGGGGACAAATACATATTCCAGGAGCCGTCCAACCCGTTGATGACCGGGATAGAGATGTTGCAACCTCCAATAACCGACACCCTGTCAATCGGGGATAATGGTTTTGAACTAGAGAGCCGTGTTGTGATAACATCTTTTGACAGTGGATCTTATAAGCTCCCGACATTTACTGCATACCGTGTCAAAAGTAACGGGAGTGTAGATACTTTGTCGTTTGACGGAGGTGAGCTGGAAGTCAACACTATCCAGATTGATACAACCACATACAAACCATTTGATGTAAAGGAGCAAATGAATTACCCCTTTACAATCAAGGAGGCATTACCATGGGCAGGCATCCTGATTATTTTCATCCTTTTGATATATACGTTATTAAGGGTAGTAAAGAGTCTAAGGCAGAGGAGGGGCTTGTTCGGACCTGCTGCACCAGCAGAGCCTCCACATATAACTGCCTTGAAGAGACTGGAAAAACTAAGGAATGATAAAATCTGGACCAAGGACCAAAAGCTGTTTTTCACCGAACTGACCGATACTCTCAGGGATTACATTGAGAGCAGATACGATTTCCCTGCAATGGAAAAAACCTCTGCAGAGATACTCTCGGAGCTTTCGGCAAGGAATGTGCCGGCAGAACTTAAAAAAGAGTTGTCATCTCTCTTTTCGTTATCGGATCTTGTGAAATTTGCAAAGTTTAGTGCCGATCCTGCCGATTGCGAAAATTCTCTTCCTGCAGCCGTGAGATTTATCAATACCGTGTATGTAAGCCAGATTGAAGATAGTAATATTAATAATCAAAAAAACAACGGAGGGAGTTAGTTATGTTTTTTGAATATCCTTCATTGCTGTATCTGGAGCTTTTACTGATTCCCATGGTGGCTCTGTATGTGTACAGGGAGATTAAAGGACGCGACCCGGTTTTGATGGTTTCCACTTCCATACCTTGGAAAGGGGCCGGGAGCAAACTAAAAAAAATTCTTAGACACATTCCTTTTGTATTGAGGGTTGTTGCTATTGCGGCAATGATTGTTGCGTTGGCGAGACCACGCTCTTCTTCGGACTATGAAAGGGTTGACACTGAGGGAATAGATATAGTACTGGCTCTCGATGTTTCTACAAGTATGCTTGCCCGTGATTTTAGCCCTGACAGGATAAGTGCGGCAAAAGACATTGCGATTGAATTCATAGCACAACGTCCAAGTGACAGGATGGGAATTGTGGTTTTTGCCGGAGAGAGTTTTACTCAATGCCCGCTCACAACTGACAGGGCTACGCTTATAAACCTTATGAAGGATGTAGAGACAGGACTGATTGAGGACGGTACAGCTATCGGTAACGGTCTGGCAACGGCTATTTCACGGCTAAAGGACTCCAAAGCCAAAAGCAGGGTGATTATTTTACTTACAGACGGAGTAAACAACAGAGGAGAGATTGCCCCTCAAATGGCAGCCGAAATTGCCACTACATATGGAGTCAGGGTATACACAATAGGTGTAGGGGCAATGGGAATGGCACCCTATCCTGTGATGACCCCTTTTGGGGTTGAGCTCCAGCAGGTAAAGGTTGAGATAGACGAAGACCTTCTCAAGCAGATTGCCAATGATACGGGAGGCAGGTACTTCCGTGCAACGGACAACACCAAAATGTTGGAAATTTATAGTGAGATCAACAAAATGGAGACCAGCAGGACTGTTGTTGATTCCTTTCCGGTGTACAAGGAGCTGTTTATGAAATATGCCCTTATTGCTCTTGGAGCAATCTTGTTGGAATTATTTTTAAAATTTTTAATAATCCGGAAGCTTCCATAAAAAAAAGGAAAAAATGATACACTTTGCTCAGGCAGAATATTTGACTTTGATTCTGGTTATTCCACTGCTCTTCATTTTGCATGGCATCAACAGGGCAGTCCGGAAAAGAAGACTTGCAAGACTTGGTGACAAATCTGTCATTGATGGTCTTATTCCAGGTGCCTCTGCTGCCAGGGGATGGATAAAGTTGTCGTTCCTTAGCCTCGCTCTATTCTTTTTTGCTTTGGGACTTGCGCGACCCCAAATGGGTGCACGTATTAAAGAGGTAGAAGGTAAAGGTGCCGAAATCATGATTGCTTTGGATGTGTCAAATTCTATGCTGGCACAAGATTATTCCCCGAACAGGATTGAACGGGCAAAACTTGCAGTCTCCAGGTTGACAGACCGGCTGCAGGAAGACAGGATTGGATTGATTGTGTTTGCCGGGCAGGCTTTTGTACAGCTCCCGGTGACAACCGATTATGTCTCTGCCAGAATGTTCCTCAACTCGATCAATACCGGGTCGGTTTCGGTTCAAGGAACATCTTTGTCGGAGGCAATCAACCTTGGTATAAGAAGTTTCAGTGACCAGACAAACACCGGTAAGGCACTTATCCTGATAACCGATGGCGAAGACCATGAAGATGACCCTGTTAGTGTGGCCAAAACAGCAAGGGAGATGGGCATTGTAGTCTATACAATAGGTATTGGATCTCAAGAGGGAAAACCAATTCCTTTGGAACAAGGGGAGCTGCTCAAAGACAAGGATGGTAATATAGTGGTTTCCCGGCTAAATGAGGAGATCCTTGTAAAGGTAGCCGAGGCAGGAGGAGGAAGGTATATAAGGGCAGGGAATAATGATTTTGGACTGGAATCAATTGTGGACCATATTCGAAGTCTGGATCAGGTAAGTTTCCGGTCGGTTGTTTTTGAAGATTTCAACGAACAGTATATGTATTTTTTTGCAATCGCCTTGTTCTTCTTTGTTCTGGAGTTCCTGATTACAGACAGAAGAGGACGGCTGTTCTTCAAATAAATAGATAGGAATGGAAAAGATTAAATATATTTTGTTGCTGGTGTTTGTATTGTTAGCCGTAACCATGAATGCACAACCTGACCGCAAGGAGGTAAGGAGTGGGAACAGGGCCTATTCAAAAGGAAAGTACGACGTTGCAAATACCGAATACAGGAGGGCCCTGGAAAAGGACTCGCTCTCCTTCTTTGCAGGGTACAATCTGGGTAACGCTTTGTACAAAAGTGGCAATAGCAGTGAAGCACAAAATGTTGTTTCACGATTTGCAGAATTTTCTGCACAACCACAGGCCAAGGCTGCCATGTTCCACAATCTGGGAAATTATGCCCTTGATCAAAAAAAATACAGCGAAGCTATTGAGTTTTACAAAAACTCGCTGAGAATCAACCCTGCAGATATGGAGACCAAGAGCAACCTGGCTTATGCCCAAAAAATGATGGAGAACGATAAGCAGAACCAAAACCAGGACAAAAGCCAAGACCAAAACCAAGACCAAAACCAAGACCAAGACCAAAACCAAAACCAAAACCAAGACCAGGATAAGGATCAGAATCAGGACCAAAACCAGGATCAGAATCAAGAGCAGCCTCAGCAAAAGATAACTCCGCAAACAGCCCAACAGATGCTGCAGGCTATTCAGAACAAAGAGAGGGAAACACAGGAAAAGGTAAACAAGGAAAAGGCCAAAGTTTTGCAATCCAGGCAAAAAGAGAAGAACTGGTAAACCAATCAGGTTGTTTGATTATAGATATGAATGAACATATAACGATGGGATCAATTTTGAATATTTTCAGGGTAGCAATAATTACAATTTCAATGTTGCTAGGTTTCGAAAATGCCGTTGCACAGGTGAGTCTGACTGTGGATGCACCCAGGGTGGTTGAAACGGGTGAGACATTCAAACTGGTGTTCACAGTCAATGCCACTCCGGATTCTTTCACTCCACCTGCAATAGCCAACTTTGAAATATTGGCAGGACCTACCTCCTCTACCATGAGCAGCACTCAAATCATCAACGGCAGGAGGACCGAATCATTCCAGGTCAGCTATACTTATATCCTTACTTCGGGCAAAGAGGGGAAGTTTACAATACCATCCGCCAGTGTGACTGTAGAAGGTAAAAACCATACATCTTCTTCCATAACAATAGAGGTTGTGAAGGGAGGTGAAACACCTGCGCAAAAAAATCAAGAGGGAGTATCCATTTCCAATGACGATATATTCCTGAAGCTTACGGTTAGTAAAAGCAGGGTTGTTACCGGAGAACACCTCATTGCTACTATCAAGTTGTATACAAGGGTTCCTGTATCGGGCTTCGAAGATATCAAGTTTCCCTCTTTTAACGGTTTTTGGAGCCAGGAGATTGACTCTCCTCAAAACATTGAGTTTGTGAGGGAGAGTGTAAACGGGAAGATTTACGATGCTGCTTTGTTGAGACGGTATATGTTGCTGCCTCAACAAAGTGGTACAATATCTATTGAGGGTGCCGAAATTGTCTGTCAAATCAGGATACGGGCCGGATCAAATGCTCCGCGTAGTATTTTCGATGATTTTTTTGATTCGTACCAAACAATCCGAAAGAGGATTGCAGCCAATCCTGTCAGAATTGTCGCAGACCCTCTGCCTGCAGGGGCTCCTGCCTCGTTTAGCGGAGGGGTTGGCAGCTTTACCATAAACAGCAGGCTGACCAGGGATAGTGTAAGTGCCAACGAAGCTCTTTCATATATAATCGAAGTAAGTGGTACAGGCAATATCAATCTCATAGAGTCTCCAAAGCCCCAAATTCCAACATCATTTGAAGTTTACGACACCAAGATAACCGACAACAGCAGCCGTGGAGCCAGCGGGGCATCGGGTTCAAAGCAATTTGAATTTCCTCTGATTGCAAGAGCTCCGGGTGAATATACCATACCTTCCCTACAATTCAGTTACTACGATGTTTCCCGCAAACAGTACGTAACCTTGAGTACAAACGAGCACAACATTAAAGTAGGAAACTCATCTATCTCAACTCCTGGAACCGGGATGACTTTGTCTCCTGGTGTTAATCAGCAAGCAGTCAGGAGTATATCCGATGATATAAGATATATTGTAACCGGTTCCGTATCCCTTAGAAAAGGGAATCTCTTCCTTTTTGGATCTGCCGGTTATATCATTTACTTAGTTGTGCTTGTGCTATTTTTTGTGCTTGCCGAAAAGTTCCTTTCTCACAGGATTGAGAGGAACCGGGATATTGCCGGCACAAGGAACCGTAAAGCCAACAAGGTTGCAAGGTTAAGACTTAAGAATGCAGGGGCGCTTTTGAAATCGGGTAACTATTCTCCTTTTTACCAGGAACTTCACAAGGCTTTGCTAGGATATGTGTCTGATAAGCTAAACCTCACATTATCTGATATATCCAGGGATAAAATTGTGGATTTGCTGCATACAAGAGGTGTAAACCAGGATCTGATTCAGGAATTGCTGTTCTTGATAGATCAGTGTGAGTTTGCAAGGTATTCCCCTAATCCCGGAGGTTCAGGCATGGAAGACAACTATAAAAAAGCTATGGAATTAATATCATCAATGGAACTTTAATTTTTTTGTCATGAACAGGAGTGTCTTTTATATATTGTTATTTACCCTTGTTTTTTCTTATCAAACGGGCTTGTCTCAGGAAAAAGATGAAAAGTGGGATAGTGCAGGCTCCCTTTACGCCCAGGGCAGGTTCGAAGAGGCTCTGGAGCTCTATAATTCTATAGCCCAGGACGGCTACTCCTCCTGGCAGTTGTTCTACAACATTGCCAACTGTCATTTTAAAACCGAAAACTATGGTAAATCAATCCTTTTTTATGAAAGGGCCATCAAGCTCAATCCTACAGGGAAGGATATTAGGTTTAACCTGGATTTTGCCCGTCAGTTTACTGTAGATAAAATAGATTCCGTCCCGGAATTTATCTTCAACACTTGGATAAGGGATTTAAATTACAAACTCAATTCGGATGCTTGGACAATTGTTTCGCTCCTTCTCTTATCATTTACAGCTCTCTTACTTCTTGTTTTTCGCTATGGTCCAAGCCCTGCATCTCGTAAAACTGCTTTCTTTGTTGCGATGGTTACTGCTTTGCTATTTGTAGTGACGACCTATTTTGCTTATAGCCAAAGGGCTTTTTACCATAACAAGGGAGAGGCTGTAATAATGGTCCCTGTAAGCACTGTGCGCAACTCTCCTGATAACTCGGGATCGACCCTCTTTATCCTTCATGAAGGTACAAAGGTAGAGTTATTGGAAGGGCTGGGTAATTGGAAAAGAGTAGAATTGAGCGACGGCAGGCAAGGTTGGATTGCTGCCGCCGATCTGGAAATAATCTGATGGATAAAGAGTAGTCCTATCTTATCAAGGAGCCACGCTGCCTTTTGTTTCTTTGGATCTCCTCTTTGTCGGGCTCTTTGTATAGTCCCTCCCTTGAAAGAAGATTGTCTTGGTTTGCCAGGTTGTATACGACTATAGCTGTTACAATTGAGGTGTGCTCCATGTATTCGGGAATGCTCATGTTGTATGTGTCCCTTTCGGTGTGCCAGATTTCCCTGTAATTAAAGTCGTATCCAAGGGGATCACCTGTGCCGAAGCTGATTGCAGGAACCCCTTTGATTGTAAACCACGCATGATCCGATCCCGAAGCTGTAACTGGCCTGGGTCTCGGCTCCCCTTGCCTTTGGTTAAGTGTAAAAGGAAACTTTGGATTTATTGAGTTGAGTACTTCGGTTGCTTTTTTGAAATCTTCATACATTGCAGGAGGCACTGTAAGGGAGTTTGCAACAGTAGGACCACCATCCCGGTTAAAATAATTGGATACAGAGTCCAATTTTTCGGGATTGTTAATAACCCAGTGTTTAGACCCCCAAAGACCAAACTCCTCGGCAGCCCAAAGACAAAACGCAATAGACCTTTTTGGCTTTGCACCTGCTGCAGCCAGTAACCTTGCAGCTTCCAGGTTGGGTGCTACACCGGTGCCGCAATCCACGCCACCAGTGGCAACATCGTAGGCATCCAGATGACCACCCGTCATCACCAGCTGCTCGGGATGTTCCGTGCCACGAATGATACCGATTACATTGTGGAATTTTACCGGACCTGGTCTGAAGTGGTTTCTAATATCAAACTCCAGTTGAAAATATTGTCTTTCCTTTACTTTTTGCTCAATAATCCTGTATTGGTGTTCGTTAAGTTTGATGTCGGGACATGTGGGGAGGTTGTCAAAATCCATGTACTCCATGTTTTTCCTGTCATAGAGTGCAGTCAGCGGAACGGTTGCAGACTGTATTATCCCGAGTATTCCCGCCTCCCTCATCTCCTTGTAGAATAGGGCCGGGGCATCTTTGTACTCTTTGAGAGGTATCTGATCTTTGCCAGGGTTTTGCCTGTTCACAAAGGAGACAGAATCATTGTAAGCCTTGATTCTGTCATTTTCCTTAATGATGATTGACCTGATTGTGTCGGCATATTCGGAGTGATCAACAGGGTAGCCGTCATTTGCACCGGTGATGAGCACCCAGGCACCTTTGAGTTTCCCTTTCATTCTTTCGAATTCTGCGCGGTTTTTGGGTTCCAACACCACATGACCTCTTTGGACCCCTTTTGTGCCAGATGTGTATGATGGAGTTACAAAATGAAGGCTCATGCCATCTTCGCTAAGCATTTTGCCGGACCATGGCCCCCGGTTGAACCCAAGAGGAACTTCGCCTACCTCTACAATCTGTACTTCGAGTCCCCATTTTTCGAATAATCCGGCAGCCCAGTAAGTGGCATTGGTGTAAGCATCAGAACCGACAAGTCTTCCACCTATCCTGTTGCTTAGTATGTCGAGGTGTTTCATAGTCTGGTTGTCTGTGGCACCGATTTCAATAACTTTTTCTACTACCCGGTCCTGGGCAGTTATCCAGGAAGAATCCAACAATAGTAACAAGGAGGCAAGTACAATAGCTAATTTCTTATTCATATGAAGATTATTTTTTTCAAATTTAATATTTATTGTCGTATTTTGTAAATAAAAATGGTAAAGGAAAAGAGATTCAGAATCCCGCACACGTATGTCATCATTTTTGCGTTGATAGTATTCAGTGCCATTGTGACGTTTTTTGTACCGGGAGGTGAGTACAACAAGGAGACCATGGAATTTGGCTTCACCAAAGGTAACCCGCAAAGTTGGCAGGTATTGACTGCCTTTTTCCATGGGTTTACAAGACAGTCGGGTATCATTGTCTTTATTTTGGTAATCGGGGCTGCATTTTGGGTGGTCAATTCATGTAAAGCCATAGACGCCGGGATATTCTCTTTTTTAAAATTCACAAAAGGGTTGGAAGGTAACAGGATTCTTAAAAAGATTGGAGTGAACAACGCGATTATTGTGCTTATAATGTTGATGTTCAGTGTTTTTGGAGCAGTATTCGGGATGAGTGAAGAGACTATTGCTTTTACAGTTATCATTATCCCGTTGGCAATATCAATGGGTTATGACTCCATTACAGGCATCGCAATGGTTTATGTTGCAGCCCATGTAGGGTTCGCAGGTGCTGTGCTCAATCCTTTTACAATAGGTATTGCCCAGGATATTGCAGGATTGCCGATTTTCTCAGGTATCGAATACCGTTTTTTTTGCTGGCTTGTTTTGAATATCATTACAATTACGGTTGTGCTTTGGTATGCATCAAGGGTTCGCAAGGAGCCAGGGAAATCTCCGGTTTATAACGAAGATGCTTACTGGAGGGAAAAAACACTACTGCAACAAGAGGAGAAAATCCAATACCACACACCCAAGGCTGCATGGGTAGTCTTTTTACTTACGCTTTTGGTCCTTGTTCTTTTTTCGGCCTTTTATTACCATACATCCATTAAGATAGGCAGTAGTGTGTACGATGTCCCATTTTTGATTCCGGTGGTAACACTTTTGTTTGCGATTCTGGGCTATAGGTCGTTACTCAAATCGGTCCATTTTTTTGTTTTGAACCTTCTGTTTTTCACAATAATTTTCTTGGTAGTCGGAGTTATGGGGTATGGATGGTATATTGGTGAAATCTCGGCACTGTTCCTTGCTCTGGGTATTTTAAGTGGGATTGCGGCAGATTATACGGCCAACGAAATTGTTGCCAAGCTTACGGAAGGAGCGAAGGATATTCTTTCGGCAGCTTTGGTCGTGGGTCTTGCAGCAGGTATAATCGTTGTACTCGAAGATGGGAAAGTAATAGACACGTTGTTGTACAGAATGTCCAATGCGATGGACGATACAGGCAGGGAAGCATCTTTGGGTGTCATGTACATGATTCAAACCCTTATAAATATTGTGATACCATCAGCAAGTGCAAAAGCAGCCATTACAATGCCTATAATGGCTCCTTTTTCGGACCTGATAGGTGTTTCCAAACAGGCAACAGTCCTTGCATTCCAGTTCGGAGATGGATTTACCAACATGATAACTCCTACATCCGGAGTTCTCATCGCCGTGCTTACAATAGCCAGGGTCCCTTACGGGAAATGGTTCAAACTGGTGCTCCCTTTTATATTGTTATTGATAATTGCGGGATTCCTACTCTTATTACCAACTCTTTACCTTGATCTTAACGGTTTTTGATCTCTTAATTCAACCTTGTAGGTTCCATAGTTTTCCTGCTCTTCGGGAGTGGTTATCCTATACGAAGGTAAGGCCTCAAATGCCGATCCTGGCTTGGGAGGAAGTGCAGGGAATGAGCCTTTGGTGATGTAGTTCATTACAGCATTGACCCAGTCATCGTTTATCCCAAAATCATGGTAAAGATCATCAGGCCTGTAATGGTCAGGCACCAGTCCATCTACATAGTGGCCGTAACCAGTGCTGTTTACTGTGAAAAAGCAGATGGGAAGGAATACATAGAGAGGATTGTCGTAATTGCCTTCGGGATAGGGTAATACGTACATTCCGTTAGGTTTTCCGTAAGTGGTGCTTCCAATGTGCACAACGTTCATCAGTGGTTTGAGCCCGTTTAGGATTACCTCACTTGCAGAGGCGCTGCCTTTTGTTGTCAGGATAAAAAGACGATCCAGATCCAGGGAACCGCTCATTCTGGTGATTATAGTCTGGGAGGAGGGATCCGCATCGTTGGAGCTGTAACGGTCGTTGTGTTCCCTCCTTGCTACCAGTTTGCCCTCTGCTGAGGCTGGTGCAATATAGTTGGCAAGTAAAGTGGTTGCACGGCTGTCTCCACCTCCGTTGTACCTCAGGTCCAGGATGAGTTCCTTAACATTTGCAGCTTTGAAAACAGCCATTGCGTTATGGATGTCGTCAAGCATTCCGGCTTTGAAGGAGAGGTAGTGGAAGTACCCGATGTTGTATGGCAGTCCTTGGAAATCCTGGGGCCCGTAAACGGCACTGACCAGAGATGAACGGGTGCTTACCTCTCTTGCTGTTGCTGTAAAGGTAACAGGCTGTCCACTATGGTTGTTGAATGTGAAAGAATTGGTTCTTTGCCCGTAGACTTGGTTAAAGGTGCCGTTTTGGATAAGAGTTGTTACCGAAGTGCCGTTCAAGTGAGTAAGTTGGTACCCGCGTTTTATATTGTTGTCTGCCATCGGAGAAGATGGGTGCACGTACCTTACCCTAACTCCATAGTCGTTATAGTAATCGATTGGCTGGCTGATGCTCATACCATAGGTTTCCACTATTCCGCTTTCGGAACTAAGGTACTCCTGCCCGGTCATCATCCATGACCACCTGTCTACCGGTACCATTAATGTGTCAAAATAGGCTTGGATTGTATTGATTGGCTTGGGATTGATGTTTTTTGGAACGTCTTTATACCAATAATAGATGTCGTTCATCAAATCATAGGCATATTTTTTTACTACACCTAGGGGGTCCGGAGCTTCGGGTTCTGGTTTTTCGGGTTCTGGTTTATCCTCTTTTGTGCAAGAGATGGTTAGTGCTGCAGTAAATAAGGAGAGCAGTACTATCGGGAACAATTTCCTCAAAAAATTCTTGGTCATTATAGTGTTATTTTACTCCAAAAGTAAACATTTTTTGTGATATCTTGTTATTAAAAATGAGAGTAAGTTGATACTCTTAAACTATAAATATTAATTTAATACGACATTTGTCACTAAACACACATATTTTATGCAAACACCCCTAAACTATCACGACATGATAAATTTATCCTCTGTCGAAAGAAAAAATCTATTTACCATCAAGGGAAACCCTGCCACAATCTTGGGAAACCCTGTAAAGGTTGGGGACAAAGCTCCCGAGATTATCGCTTCGGACAATGGTTTCAAGGATGTGAAACTATCGGACTTTCACGGAAAAACTGTAGTCATCAGTATATTTCCGTCTATTGACACTTCCGTTTGTGCAAATCAAACCCGTACATTCAACAAAAAAGCAACCGGATTGTCGGACGATGTCGTTATTATCACTATTTCGAAAGATTTACCTTTTGCCCTTGGCAGATTTTGTGCAGCCGAAGGGATTGACAAGGTCTTTACACTTTCGGATTTCAAATTTTCCAGGTTTGGACTGGAATATGGTTTCCTGGTAAAGGAAAACCAGTTGTTGGCGCGTGGTGTTGTGGTCCTGGACAAAGACCATATTGTCAGGTATGTTGAGATAACCAAGGATATTCTGGACGAGCCGGACTACGATAAAGCCATGGAGGCAGTAAAAGAGATTGTTTAAGATATCCACCTGGTTTAGTGGATATGCTGGCAGCAGCTCTGTTGATATACAGGCCGGAGGTGATGTTTTAGGTTAGGTGAAATTATGACAGATGTAGGTTTGTAATTATTGCGGAGCACGGAGGCCGGACGGGGAGTAATCCCCGGACGGCCTCTTTTTTATTCGGATTTGGTCTTTTTGGACAGGATATGGATTGTAACACCGATAGCAATAACTGCAAGTAGTATTCTCAAGTGAAGTTTGTCTGTTGCAAAAACCATTGAAACCAACATGGTTATCCACATTAGTGTCAGAGTACGGATCTTTAGTTTTATTGGGATTCCTTCCTTGGATATGTAAGACTTGATATATGGACCAAGGTATTTGTGGTTTAACAGCCATTTCAGGTGTTTCCGGGATGAGTTCATATAAAAGTAGACGGCAAGTAATAGGAACGGAGTAGTCGGGAGCAGGGGAATGAATATACCTAAACTTGCCAGTGCAACAAAAAATGATGCTATTGCTATATAAATAGTTTTTTTCAATTCAGTAGGATTTGTGAGGTTCCCTCATTTTTTTAACTTTGCAAAGATACTTAACTAAAACAAAAACTTTAAACTTGAACTATGGAAAACTTCTCTGCAATCGTAGAGCAAGTGAGTTCTTTCTTATGGGGATGGCCAATGATTGCGCTGTTGCTTGGGACTCACATCTACCTGACTATCATCCTTAAATTTCCACAAAGGAAAATTCTTACTGCAATCCGTTTATCAGTTACAAAAGATAAAACCGGCAGTGGGGATGTTTCGCAGTTTGGTGCACTTGCCACCTCTTTGGCAGCTACAATCGGGACAGGAAACATTATCGGGGTTGCAACAGCTGTGGCTCTTGGTGGCCCGGGCGCCGTCCTGTGGTGTTGGATAACCGGTGTTTTTGGTATTGCAACAAAGTACTCCGAAGGATTGCTTGCCATCAAATACAGGGTCAAGACTGAGGATGGAACAATGTTGGGAGGTCCAATGTATGCATTGGAAAAAGGGCTCAAGATGAAGTGGTTGGCTGTCTTATTCTGTATTTTCACTGCAGTTGCTGCTTTTGGGATAGGTAACACTGTACAGGCAAATTCAATAGCACTCTTGTTGAATGAGACTTATTCAGTTTCTCCTGTGGTAACGGGTTTGTTTGTAAGTGCTGCAACAGCTTTGGTGATTCTATTCGGGGTTAAAGGTATAGCCAGGGTTTGTGGAACCTTGGTCCCGTTCATGGCCCTTTTCTATATATTGGGTTGTATATATATACTTTATGTGAACTCGTCATATCTTGGGGAGACATTTTCACTGATTTTTGACTCGGCATTTACCCCCAGGGCTGCTGGAGGAGGGTTTGTAGGTACTACTGTTATGATGGCAGCAAGATTTGGAATTGCAAGAGGATTGTTTTCCAACGAATCGGGTTTAGGTTCGGCACCAATTGTTGCGGCAGCAGCCCAGACCCGTAATCCTGTGAGACAGGCCCTGGTCTCCTCTACCGGAACATTTTGGGACACCGTTGTTGTATGTGCACTTACAGGACTTGTGTTGGTAAGCTCTGTCATAGCCCATCCCGATATAGACCACACACAAGGGGGTGCACTCACAAAAGCCGCTTTTTCAAAGATACCTTATGTTGGTAACATGATATTGTCGGTAGGTATTGTAACTTTCGCCTTTTCTACAATACTTGGTTGGTCCTATTATGGTGAGAAGGCTGTTGAGTACCTGGGCGGTAAAAAACTGATTTTTTATTACAGGATTGCATGGATAGCAGCCGTTTTTGCGGGGGCTGTCCTTAACCTATCGTTGGTATGGGGTATAGCAGATAGTATGAATGCATTGATGGCATTACCAAATTTGTTTGCACTGCTGTTATTGTCGGGAGTCCTTATCAGGGAGACCAATAAATATTTGTGGAACGGAAGGCTCGAAGAAGAAGGGGACTAATCATCGTACTTAATATTGACACGTAAATAAAAAGAGGCTGTCTTTCGGGACTGCCTCTTTTTGAATATTATTTGTTCTAATCCAGGAAACTGTATTTTTTCCCGTATTCAAGCATCTGTCCAAGGAAGTCTTCGGGATATTCTACCTTGTAATCGATAACTTTTCCATCTTTTTCTACAGGAATAATATCAGGGTTTATGAACCCACCGTATGGCTTGAGTTCCAAGGAAGCATACCGCTCCTTAAGTTCTTTGTGCAGTGACGGATCTATGTTGATACTGTATGTTTCGATCAGGTTTTTGCCAGCTGCATAGTCTCCTTGAGATTTTATACGTTGCAGTTCACGTAGCAGATCGGCAAACAGTGCACGAAGTTTGACGTAGTCATTGATTACGAAATAGGTTTTACCCTCTTTGGTAACCCTCTCTATTACATTCTCTTCTTTTCCTTTTTCGTAGCACCATTCTGCTATCAGTTTGCGTCCCTGCATGTGGGCCTGGGTAACGGTTTTGCCAAGGTCAATCCTTACAAATTGTGTAAATAAACCGTTTCGGATATAAGAGAGGTAGGCTGCTTTGTATGCATCTGCGTCAGGAAGGATGCCCAACTCTAACATTTTTGGATCGGCCATATAGTAAAGAGCAAAGATATCTGCCCTTGCCTCTTCCAAAGGAGAGCTGAACTCTTTTAAAGCATTGGAAGGTGTCCCGTCCATAAGTTGCCCGGAGCCATGTCCAAGACATTCGTGGAGGTCGGTGTGGATATTGTTGGTCAACGATCCGTAAGTACGCAGAAGATCAATCTCTTCCTGATTCCATGAAAATTCAGTAGTAAGGCTTTTGGGAGATTCTTCGGCTGCTTTATCGTAAGCTTCGCTGATATTGGCAATCGTTACCGATTTGGATCCGTGCTCTTTCCTTATCCAGTCGGCGTTCGGAAGATTGATGCCGAGAGGTGATGTCGGATGGCAGTCTCCACCAAGCTGGGCTACCGTAATAACCTTTGCTGAGACCCCTTTTACCTCTTTTTTCTTGAATTGGGGGTCGATAGGGGAGTTGTCTTCGAACCATTGGGCATTACTGCTGATAATGTCTGTTCTTTTGGAGGCTTCCTGATCCTTGAAGTTTACAACAGCCTCCCATGTGGCCTTCATACCCAGGGGATCATTATATGTTTCGATAAATCCGTTAATGAAATCTACGGGGCTCTCGGTATCCTTGACCCACGCTATGTTGTATAAGTCCCAGGTGCGGAGGTCTCCGGTTTTGTAGTATTCTACCAGCAGGGAAATGTACTCTCGTTGCTTGTCGTTCTCGGCATGTTCTGCCGCTTTTTGCAGGTGGTGTATAATTTGTTCGATTGCTGGTCCGTACAATCCATCTGCTTTGTATATTTCTTCATACACTTTGCCATCCCTCTTAACTAAGCGTGAATTAAGGCCATATGAGATTGGTTGGGAGTCTTTTGGATCCTCCATTTTAGCGTAAAATGCCTCGGCTTCGGTTCGGGACACTCCTTCGTAAAAGTTAACTGAGCTCTCCAAAAGAAGGTCCCCTGTGCCGGTTGTGTTTTTCCTGTGCGGGAAAAGTTGCGGATCGTAAAGCATAGGGATAATTATGTCTGTCAGTTCTTGTTGTCCGCTCTGCTCCATTAGTTTTGAGAAATATTCCTTTGTACAGCCGGGCAAGAATTTCTCCTCGGCGTAGTGATGGTGGATACCATTACTGAAGAAGACCCTTTTTGCATAAACCAAGAATTCTTTGTATTCATCACTCTCTTTTTCGCCCTTGTATTGATCAAAGATTTTTTCCAGTACTTTCCTTATTTTGAGTCCATATTTAAAATTCTGGTCCCAAAAAATATCCCTTCCCGCTTTTGCCGCTTCACTTAAGTGGTAAATGTATTGCTTCTGTTCAAAGGACAGGTTTTCCCACCCCGGTATTTTATAGCGTATGACCTTAAGATCGGCAAACTCATCTGCCAGGTAACGGAATTTCACCTCCTCTGCCGGTTCTTTTTTGCAGGCAGAGGCAAATAGTCCTATGGACATAGTAATCAACATGATTTTTAAGTACTTCATAATATAATTGTTAAACATTCTTCTCTGGTTCCTCCCCTTGAGCAGGGATTTCATCATCAACCGGTTCCTCATGCGTCTGCTCAGCAGGACCGGCTTCGTTTGCCGAATCCTTTTGACGGAATTGCTTTGCGATGAATTCATATATATTTTTGGCTGTACGGATAAAGGGGATTATCATGGTTATCCTGGTAACCATCAGGGTGAGGAATCTTGTAATACTGATGCTCTCTTTGAAGCCGGAATATTCAATTTCCATTTGCATCTCTTTTATCTCGATTTCCTTGCCGATCTTGATCCGTTCTGCCCTTAGTTGGCTTATGCTTCTTATTTTGGAGTAGTTATTATGTCTGCTTCCTTTCATGATTTTTCCTCCTCGTTTTCGTTATCAAAAATTATGGAAACAAAGAGCCTGACCATTGAGTCCAGTAAAAACTTCTTTTTCATAAGGTAAGCAATAATTGCCAGAAGAATGAAAAGTGAGGCAGTAATGAGCGAACCAGCTGCTTTGGAACCTATAAGGTCTCCGATGTACAAGCTTAATGCGGAGGCCAGGAATGCACAGGCAATTCCCAGCAAAACCAAAAGTATCAATGAAAAAATGATACGGGAGAACAGGATAGAAAGTTTTTCGGTAAGCCTTAGCTTGAAAGCATCTATTCTCATCTCTGCATAATCTTTTGCGGAACCAGCAAGGTTTTCTATACGGGTTGCGGGACCGCCCTCTTCCTGATATTGTTTCATGGTTGTCTGTTTTGAACAAAGATATACTTTTTTGGCTATTTTTGTGTCCGGTTTAATGTGTGATTTTTATGAACAGAGGATTGGCAAGTATATTATTACTATTGGTATCCAATAGTTTCATGACATTGGCCTGGTATGGGCATCTCAGATTCAATATCGAAGGAAAATTGGGGAAATGGGGTCTCTTTGCAGTTATCCTGATAAGTTGGGGGATAGCTTTGTTTGAATACATTTTCCAGGTACCTGCCAACAGGATTGGTTACAAAGAGTTTGGAGGGCCTTTTTCACTTGTGCAGTTAAAAGTAATACAGGAGGTTGTTACCCTTTTGGTGTTTGTAGCGTTCTCTTTGGTTTTCTTCCGTCAGGAGAGCTTTAAACTGAACCACTTTATTGCATTTGTATTTCTTACCCTGGCTGTTTTTTTTATATTCAAGGATTAAAAAACCCGGACATCCATGTGAATAGCCGGGCGTTTGATGGGGGTTGAGTCTATTTCTTCAAGACCAGTTCATGTACGGTATTACTCCCGTCTGTAGATTTCCATACTTGGCTTTTTCTTTTATTCTCAATTAAAATCCATGTTTTGGAAAACTCAGACCCTTGGCTGTCAATAGTAATGTAAGACTGACTGTCCCAAGTCCATTTGAATGGTACGTTGTCGTCTCTCTGGATCCCCAGAACAAAGTAGTTTAGGCTTTTTTCTCCGCTCCCGTTACGTTTGAAGGTAAAAGTCCCAATGTTGGATAGGGATGTTCCTGTCTGGCCCTCCACAGAGGTCTCAAACTTTTCTACATTCCAGGTCCCTACAATGTTGGGAGAACAAGAAGTAAACATTACAGCCACCGGTATGGCTAAAGTCATAATTCGTATTATCAATTTCATGTTTCTGGTTTTAATTGTTTTATAATTGCCAGTTGCCAAGTGACCTTATGTACTCGGACATCTCCTGGTAATTGTCTTCGAAACCCTTTAACAGTTGTATCTGCGCTTTTGTTCTGACCAGGTTGTGTTCGGGATAAAAAGTCTTGTAATCGTAATATTTGTCGCCATAGAGATAATCTGACAGAAACCTTACCGCTTGTTCGTAAGTCATGAGTCGTGGACCAAATCCCAAGCTTTCCATCTCTGCCCAAGTAATGAAATCCTTGGCAATATTTGTATATCCGTTAATGAAGCTTTTGTAAATATTCATATCTACCGAAACTGCTCCGGGATCCTTTTCATCTTCATTGCCAGAGTTGGCGCAATTACGGACGGCATCACCTACATCGTAGCAAAGATAGCCGTGCATGACTGTATCAAGGTCAATTATGCACATGGCGTTGTCTTTTTTATCGAACAGGATGTTGTTAATCTTGGGATCCTGATGGATGATCCTGGTTGGCAAGACTCCCATCTCTCCGAGCTTGGTGACTTTGCTGTATTCATTTTCCCTGCTAAGCAGGAAATCAACCTCTTCACCTACATTTTTGAGCCTGCCTGCCACATCTTCCTTGACTCTCTTTTTTAGAGTTTCCACCCTTTTTGGAGTGTTGTGGAAGTTTGGTAAAAGCTCTTTGAAATCGGGAGATTTGAAATCAACCAGGAATTTGTGGAAAGTGGCAAGTACCCTGCCGGCACTTTGAGCCATCTCTTCGTTCTTGAGCTTTTCGTGGGTATAGGTGTTTTCAATGAAAACATAGAGCCGCCAATAGTCATTGTTGTGATCCCAGTAATATGAGCGGGTAGTACCGTTGCTTAGTATGGATGAGGGTATCAGAACACATTTGTCCGGATCCTTTACTCCCTCTTTTTCCACCTTCTTTCGTAGATGGTCAGTTATCAGTTTTATGTTGACCTGCAGGGCATCAACATCCTTGAAAACCCTGTTGTTGATCTTCTGTAACAGGAAGTTAGGATCTTCTTTTCTCTTTGTGATAATCTTGAATGTGTTGTTGATTAATCCATCGCCATGTTGCTGTATAGACTCTACGGGATAGGGCAGTAATCCTACTGCAATCATCTCTTCTACTGAACGGGGTATCATACTAGTGCTTTTTTATGGATAAATATTTTAATTTTCCTTTCTTGTGAGCAATATTTTGCATCTTCACAAGATGCCCTTAACGTGTATAAATTTAATATCAATAAGGTGATTTTGCAAATAAATATGAATGATGTACATGTCAGAATTTAAATCCAAATGATATTCCGGCTCTCAATCCGCCCCATAACCCGTCGGTATTCATTGTAGCTCCGGATGAGTTTACAGTAACGGTTTTGTCTATCATAGGAATGTCGAGATCTTCCAGTTGTGTCCGGATCTCATTCTGTTCAAACTCACTTA
>WARP01000160.1_pt2 | contig 35792 bp, 36 predicted proteins | sample 4769151 | NCBI WGS metagenome assembly WARP01 (sample SAMN08893023, study PRJNA449175) | gut metagenome | isolation source: rumen sample fed with dry roughage | host: cow | place: India: Nagpur | collected 2016
ACTAACTCAACAACTGCTGCGTGAAGTTGTCTATCATCTCTGCTTGGAGCAGAACAACCTTCGTTGTATGATACATAGCTTCCCTCATCACAGATAATCAAAGTTCTTTCAAACTGTCCTGTATTTAAAGCATTTATTCTAAAATAAGTTGATAACTCCATAGGGCATCTTGTATTTTTTGGAATATAAACAAAACTTCCATCTGTAAAAACAGCACTATTTAAACAGGCAAAATAGTTATCAGTTACAGGAACAACGCTTGCTAAATAAGTCTTTACAAGTTCTGGAAATCTATGTGCTGCTTCACTAATTGAGCAAAATATAATTCCTAATTTTTCAAGCTCATCTTGATATGTAGTTTTTATTGAAACTGAGTCAAAAACAGCATCAACTGCAACACCTGCTAACATTTTTTGCTCTTCAAGTGGAATTCCAAGCTTCTCATAAGTTTTTAAGATTTCAGGATCAACTTCATCTAGTGAGTTTAAAGCTTTTTTTGGTGCTGAATAATATGCATAATCTTGATAATCTATCTTTGGATAGTTTAATTTAGCCCAAGTTGGCTCTTCCATTTTTAGCCACTTCTCATAAGCTTTTAATCTAAATTCTAATAAAAACTCAGGCTCTTCTTTTTTTGCACTAATAGCTCTTATAACATCTTCATTTAAACCTTTTGCAAAGGTATCACTTTGAACTAAAGTTTCAAAGCCAAGTTTATAATCACTGTTTATAATGTCATGTATTTGTTGGTTTTCACTCATGACTTCTCCGTAAAATTTATTTGATTTTAAATAGGACAGTTTTTATCCTAATTGGAATAATATCGAAATAAGTATATAATGTAAAGGCATAAATCCTAATAAAGTAAAAAAATAAGCAATTTTTCTGCTTAAAAATGCGATAAAATGGCGATTTTAAATTAAGATAAATCTTATCCTAATTTAAATAAAATACAAAAAAATTTTAAATAACTAAAAATAATGGAAAATTTATGAAAAATTACTCAAAAAAAATAGAAGATAGAATTAATAATCCAAAGCATTTTGGAGAGATTACAAAAGAGGATGCAATAAAATTTGGATGCAAGTTAGTTGTTGCTGATTTTGAATCAAATGGAAGCGATGCTTTAAGAGTATATTTTGCAATTACAAAAGATAAAACAGTATTTGATGCAAAATTTAAATCATTTGCAACTGGAGTTATAGTTGCTTTAAATGATATGATGATAGAGCTTTGTATTGGAAAAACTCTTGAAAAAGTTGCAAATATGTTTAAAACAGATGTTGAGTTTGCACTAAGAGATGAACCACAAATTCCAGCAATTGATATTCAAGAGCTACACAACGGTTTTTTAAATTTTGTTGTCTTAAAAAAAGTTGTTTTAAATGCAAATATTAGAAATATTGATGATTTTAGCTCTGATTATATAGTTTGTGACTGTGCAAGAACAACTTTGGGTGAAGTTGTAAATTTAATAAAAGAGCATGATATAAAAACTATTGAAGAGTTACAAAAATATACACACGCTGGAGTTTTTTGTAAATCATGTGCAAAAGAGGGTGGTCTTGAAGAAAAAGAGATATATTTAAGTGATATTTTAGAACAAACAAGAAAAAAAATTGAAGAAGAGAAAGTAAATGAACCTAGCTATTTGAATAAAAGTTTCATTGAAATGTCAAAAGATGAGAGAATTAAATTAATAGAAGATGTTTTAGATGATGATGTAAGACCAATGCTTATTATGGATGGTGGAAATATGGAGGTTTTAGAGTTGGTTGAATCAGCACCTCACTATGATTTATACATAAGATACTTAGGTGCTTGTAGTGGATGTAGTGCTGGAAGTATGGGAACACTTTATGCAATTGAGTCAATTTTACAAAGTAAAATAGATGAAAATATTAGAGTTTTACCTGTTTGATAACAAATTTATAATAATCTGTTACAATATAAAAAACTTTTTTTGGGGGTCTAAATGTTTGCAATATACAACAATGGAACGGTAGGATTTAGAAGTACAAGTGACAATTTGTACAATCTTAAAACTATTGAAGAGATAGAGCCAGTTAGGTTTGAACCAAAAGAGGGATTAATTCAAGATTTTTCTAGTCAATTAAGCCAAGAGCAGAAAAAAGAGTTTATAAACTCTTATAAAAAAATAGCTCAATTAGATACTTTGGAACCTGTTTATAAAATAAGTGATATTATGACACAAGATGTTTTTCATGTTACAAAAGATTCAACAATAGAGGAGATATACTATTTTTTAAAAGAGAAAAAAGTATCTCAAGTTCCAGTTACAGATTTTGGTAAAAAGATTATTGGAATTGTAAATAAAAAGATAATTTTAACTCTTTTAATGAATAATTTAGATGATACAAATAGTGTTTTAAATAGAAAAATAGATGATGTATATTTGCCTGAAGTTATAACAGCAGATCCTCAATCTGATGTTAGACATGTGGTAAAAATTATGATTGATTTAAAATTAGATGCTATTCCAATAGTTGATGAGAGTGATACTTTAGTTGGGATTGTTTCAAAAACAGATATTTTAAAAGCAGTTGCAAACTTACCAAAGCTTCAGCTTTGGTCATAATAAAACTTAAATAACAGTTCCATCATCAAAAATAGCTCTATTTCTACCTTGATGTTTTGCTTCATAAAGCAGACTATCAGCTTTTTCTTGAGCTTGAGTAATAGATTCATAGTTGTTTCTAAAAGTAACTCCAGCTGAGAAAGTTATATTGATTTTATTATCTTTATAAACAAAAACTCTATTTAAAAAAGCATTTTTAACTCTTTTTATATATCTAGTTACTTCAATTTTATCTCTAAAATTTATAAGCGCAACAAACTCCTCTCCACCAAATCTAGCAACAATATCCTCTTTTCTTGTAAGATTTTTTAGAATTTGTGCAAATGATTTTAATATCTCATCTCCACATGAGTGACCAAAAGCATCATTTATCTTTTTGAAGTGGTCAATATCAAAAAATACAATTGCAAAATTTGTTTCAAATACAAAAAACTGTTTCTCCATCTTTTTTGCTTCATTTTCATAAGCTCTTCTGTTTAAAACATTTGTTAAAAAGTCATATAAATACTCCTCTTTCGCAACTTGAAGCTCTTTTTCAAGATCATTTATTTGTGCTTGAAGAAGTTTAACTTTATCTATATTTGTCGATAAAATTCGATTGTTTTCTAAAAGTGAATTTTCAAGCTTATAGATTGTCTCTATTAATCTTTTTTGAACAGAGATTAACTCTCTTTTTGAAAAATCAGATATATCCAAAGATACTAAATCCTCTTTTATCTTTTTAATATCTTCATTTGAGCTATTACTATCATTTAAAGCTTTGTCATAGTATCTACTCATTAAAGAGGTTAATTTTATAATATCATTTGTTTTCTCTTTTAATACTCTTCTATCAGCATTTATTCGCTCTTTTGCAAACTCTTTGATTTTTAGTATTGACTCTTTTGAAGTCACATTTTTTGGGTTTTTTAAAGACTCTAAGATAAAATCTTCAATCTCCTCTTTTAGCTCAAAATTAACAGCAGGAGTTAAAAGATCATTAAATGTTGCAATAAGCAATCTTAACTCATCGCTTGTAACTCTTGAAGATAGTATTGATACAACTTTAAAAATAGATTCATCTACTAATTTTTTCTTCTCATCTTTTGTTAGACTTTTTAAACTATTTTCATATATAGCTATCTCTTCAGTGTGACCATTTAGAAGTTTTGATTGATTTTTAAACTCTAAAAAGTAGTTTTCAGGAGTTACTTGAAGTTTCTTCTCTCTTAGTGCTTCTAGAGTATTTTTTGTAATCTCTTTGATATTGTTCATATAGGATGCCCTTGAATTTTCGTAAGTAAAATTATATCAGTTATGATATAATAAACCCCTAATAAAAAGTAGGATTAATCAATATGACAGAACAAAATAATCAGATATTAAAAAATACAAATGCAAAACTATTAGATGAGTTTAATGCTTCAATTATGTTTGACAAAGAGTTATACTCTCAAGATATAAAAGGTTCAATTGCACACTCTAAAATGTTGGCTTTACAAAATATTATCTCAAGTGATGAACAAAAACAGATAGAGAGTGGACTTTTACAAGTTTTAAAAGAGATTGAAAATGGTGAATTTAAATTCTCTTTAGAGTATGAAGATATTCATATGGCTGTTGAAAATAGACTTACTCAAATTATTGGAGATGCTGGTAAAAGACTTCACACAGCAAGAAGTAGAAATGATCAAGTTTGTACAGATTTTACGCTTTATGTTCAAGAAAAAACTAAGTCAATTCAGGTTCAAATTAAAGAGTTAATCTCTACATTTGTAGATGTAGCTTCAAAGCATACAACTACACTTATGCCAGGAATGACTCACTTACAACACGCACAACCTATAAATTTTGGATACCATATGATGGCATATGCAAATATGTTTAAAAGAGATTTTGAAAGATTTGCATCATCTTATGAAAGAAATAACTATTCACCACTTGGAAGTGCAGCACTTGCAGGAACTCCACACAATATTGATAGATTTAAAACAGCAGAGCTTTTAGGTTTTTATGCTCCAACACAAAATGCTATGGATAGTGTTTCAAATAGAGATTTTGCACTAGAGTTACTATTTAATATAAGCACAACAATGATGCATATAAGTAGAATTTCTGAAGAGTTAATTCTTTGGTCTTCTTATGAGTTTAGATTTGTTCAAATGAGTGATATGTATGCAACTACAAGCTCTATTATGCCTCAAAAGAAAAATCCTGATGTGCCTGAGTTATTAAGAGGAAAAACGGGAAGAGTTTATGGAAATTTAATCTCTCTTTTAACAGTTATGAAATCTCTTCCTTTGGCATACAACAAAGATACACAAGAGGATAAAGAGGGAGTTTTTGATTCAGTTGCTACTATTGAAATATCATTAAATATTTTAAATGAAGTAATTAAAACTATGAAGGTAAATGTAGATATTATGGAAAATGCTTGTAAAATAGGGCATTTAACAGCAACTGATTTAGCAGATTATTTAGTTTTAAAACAAAATATGCCTTTTAGAACAGCTTACTATATTACAAAAGAGCTTGTACAAGAAGCAAATAGATTAAACAAAGATATTAGTGAATTAAATATAAATGAGATTAGAAACAGTACAAAAGAGCTTGAAAATATTGATGAAGAGATAATTTCATATTTAAATTTAAAAAACTCTATGAATAGTAGAGACTCTTTTGGTGGAACTTCTACAAATCAGACTAAAATTCAAATTGATAATTTTAAAGATTGGTTAAAAGATAACTAAGATAAAAAAAGCCAAAGATTTTAATCTTTGGCTTTAGAGTAAAAGATATAGAAACTATCTTAATAAGAGTCTATTTGTAAGATTATATAAAGCATTTATATCAGTTTTTCCTACAAATCCATCAATTCCAATTCTCTCCATTTTACCTCTTACAGCATCTGTTGTCATAGATGAGTTTACAACTACAGGTATATGTTCATATTTTTGATTATTTTTAATAAATGATGCAACTTGATAACCATCAGTTCCAGGCATCTCAATATCTGTTACGATTAATCCTATTTTTGAAGGATCTAAATCTTCAATTCTATCAAGCAGCTCTCCACCATTTGAGTAGATTTCATAATCAACCTCTATTTGAGAAAAGAATTTATGTAAAACCTCTCTTGCAACTGCTGAATCCTCTGCTGCAAGTATTTTTTTAGATGATTGAATTTTACCTTCAACATATTTTTTGATGTCTCTTCCACCATCATCTGTCCACTTAATATCTCTTAAAAGTTGTTCAGCATTAAAAACTGTACAAAGTTCATCTTTGTTGTTTACTTTTACATAAGTTGTATATGTAATTTTTGAGTTTGTCTCTTCTGTATGTCTTAACTCTTGAGTTGTTTTTTCAACAATATCAAGCATATCTTTAACTAAAAAACCTATTTTTTTATGATTAAACTCACAAAAAATAATTAACTTGTAATCTTTTATCTCAAGAGGTTTAAGTCCAAGCCAAGCATCAAGGTTTACTAAAGTAACAGGTTCTCCCCTAATTGTAGCTATACCTGCAATAATGTTTGTATCTTTTGGAGTATCATTTATAGCAACTTCTTCTGTTATGATAAACGCTTTAACTTTTGCTATATTTATTGCGTAAATATTATTATGACCAGTGTAAAATACTGCTAATTGCTGAACATTTCGTAAATGTCCTTGTGTCATCTGTTCAACACTACCACCAATACCGCCCATGTAGATCCTTTATTTAGAATGTTGGTTATTATATAAATTTTTTACTTTGACTATCTTTAACTAAATTTAACTTTCTTACTATTTTTTGAATAGTAACAGATGCCATCATAAGCCCAAAACTAGCTGTTACACCTTCAAAGCTTCCTTTATCGATACACAAAGGAAGCTCTGTTGAATAAATAACTTTAAACTTCTTTTTAAAACCCTGTTTTTTAAGCTCTTCTCTTACTTTTTTTATAAATTTATCATTTTTTGTCTCCCAAATAGAGCCATATGTAATTTGAAGAGGATCAATCCTTTTAGCTCCTCCACCTGTACTTATTACTTTTGTAAAATATTTTTTTATCAAATGGACTTTTGGTTTTACATCATCAATTGCATCTAAAATATAGTCATATGATGAAAAATCAAAGTTATCAATCCACTCAGGTGTTATTTTTACACAAATAGGAGTTACATTTGGATATCTCTCTTTCATAACTTCAACTTTTTTTCTTCCTATATTTCCATGGCTTCCCAATTGTCTATTTTGATTTGATGGCTCATATGTATCAAAATCAACTATAGTTATATCTGTAATACCAGTATTATATAAAGCATCAAGTGCAAAACTTCCCATTCCTCCAACACCAAAAAGTATTAATTTTGTATTTTGAAATTTATTAAAAGCCTCTTCACCAAAAAGCATTTTTGTTCTATTATATTGCATATTTAAATCTTCTTTACAAATTTTTGGCTATTATAACACAAAAATATTTATTAAAAGAGGTTATGATATGGATAAAGAGCCAATGACGCTTGCTGGTTACAACAAAGTAACAAATGAATTGGACTATTTAAAAAGCATTGAAAGACCCCAAACTGTTATTGCTCTTGATGAAGCTAGACAATTGGGAGATTTAAAAGAGAATGCTGAGTATCATAGTGCAAAAGAGAAACTAAAGCTAATAGATGTACAAATTGCTGAGTTAAGTAATATTATCTCAAAAGCTGTTATTGTAGATCCTTCTGTTTTACCACACGATAGAGTTAGTTTTGGATCAACAGTTACACTATTTGATGTAGTAAGTGATGAAGAGTTTACTTATACTATTGTTGGTGGAGTTGAGTCAAATGTTGAAAAAGGATTTATATCTTTTAATTCACCTTTAGCAAAACAACTTATGGGAAAAGTTGAAGGAGATGAGTTTACTGCAAAACTTCCAGGTGGAGATAAAACTTTTGAAGTTTATGCAATATTTTATAAAGAGATAGAGCTATAGTTTGAAGCTACTATTAGAAGATGAAGCTATTTTTATAGCAGATTCACACTACAATTTTAAAAATCAAGAGTTTAAGACTATTTTAGAAGATTTGATAAGTCAAAAGATAAAGGCTAATCAAATTTTTTTAATGGGAGATAATTTTGATTTTATCTCAGGGGAGTCAAGATATTTTGTAAAAAAATATCAAAATTTAATAGATAAGATAAACACTCTTTCAAAAAGTCATGAGATTTTTTATTTAGAGGGAAATCATGACTATAATTTACAAACACTTTTTCCAGATATAAAAGTTTTAAAAAGAGAAAACCAGCCTTTAATTTTAAGTTATAAAGATAAAAAAATAGCTATCTCTCATGGAGATAATTTTGTTAATTGGCACTATGATTTGTATTGTAAGGTTATTAGAAATAGTCATCTGCTTAAATTTTTAAATTTTATTGATATAAACTTTTTTATAAGCAAAAGAATTGAAAAAGCACTTGATAATAAAAATATTTGTCACACTTTAAATTATTTTGAAGAGTTAGCAAATAAAAGAGTAAAAAACTATAAAGAAGATATTATTATTGAAGGACACTTTCATCAAGCAAAATCTTATAAAATAGGAAATCAAGAGTATATAAATATTCCATCTTTAGCTTGTCAAAAGAGTTTTACAAGGTTTAAAGATGGTAAGTTTTTAAATGAAGAATTAGAAGATTAAAAGGATATTTTATTTTGGCAAAATTTGAAGTAGTAAGTGATTATTCTCCAAGTGGTGATCAACCAAAAGCAATAGAGGCTTTAAGCTTAAGTATTGAAGCAAACAATCAGTACAACACACTTTTAGGAGTTACTGGAAGTGGAAAGACTTATACTATTGCAAAAGTAATTGAAAGAGTTCAAAAACCAACACTTATTATGACTCATAATAAAACTTTAGCAGCTCAATTATACTCAGAGTTTAAACAGTTTTTCCCAAACAATCATGTTGAGTATTTTATCTCATATTATGACTACTATCAACCAGAAGCTTATATTCCAAGAAGTGATCTATTTATTGAAAAAGATAGCTCTATAAATGATGAGTTAGAGAGATTAAGACTAAGTGCAACAGCCTCTCTTCTATCTTTTGATGATGTAATTGTAATAGCTTCAGTATCTGCTAACTATGGACTTGGAAATCCAAGTGAATATAAAGCAATGGTTCAAAGAGTTGAAGTTGGATTTTCATACTCTCAAAAAGAGTTTTTGTTAAAACTTATTGAGATGGGTTATAAAAGAAATGATAAGTTTTTTGATAGAGCTGATTTTAGAGTAAATGGTGATGTAATTGATATTTTTCCAGCCTATTATGAAGATGAGTTTTTAAGAGTTGAGTTTTTTGGTGATGAGGTTGAGAGTATTACTTTGCATGAGTATCTAACAAATACAAAAATCAAAGATTTAAAAGAGGTGATTATTTACTCTGTTAATCCCTTTGTTGTAACACAAGAAAATCTTGCAAATGCTGTAAAGCAAATAGAAGAAGAGCTTGAAAGCAGACTTGATTTTTTTCAAAAAGAGCAAAAACTTGTAGAGTATCAAAGACTTAAACAAAGAGTTGAGTTTGATTTAGAGATGATTGAAGCAACTGGAATGTGCAAGGGAATTGAGAACTATGCAAGACACTTAACAGGTTTAAAACCAGGTGAAACACCTTATTCTCTTTTGGATTATTTTGCTCAAATGGATAAGGATTTTCTGTTAGTTGTTGATGAATCTCATGTTTCTTTACCTCAATTTAGAGGAATGCACGCAGCTGATAGAAGTAGAAAAGAGGTTTTAGTTGAGTATGGGTTTAGACTTCCAAGTGCTTTGGATAATAGACCTTTAAAATTTGATGAGTTTATAAATAAAGCTCCTAATTATATCTTTGTAAGTGCAACACCAAATGAGCTTGAGCTAGAGCTAAGTAGCGTTGTAGCAGAGCAAATAATTCGTCCTACAGGACTTCTTGATCCAGTTATTGAGATAGTAGATAGTGAGTTTCAAGTTGAAAAACTTCATGATGAGATAAAAAAAGTAACTTCAAAAAATCAAAGAGTTTTGGTTACAGTTCTAACTAAAAAGATGGCTGAAGAGCTTGCGAGTTATTATGCTGATTTAGGAATAAAAGTAAAATATATGCATAGTGAAATTGATGCAATAGAGAGAAATCAAATAATAAGAGAGCTTAGGCTTGGAACTTTTGATGTATTAATTGGAATAAATCTTTTAAGAGAGGGTCTTGATATTCCTGAAACTTCACTTGTTGCAATTTTAGATGCTGATAAAGAGGGATTTTTAAGGAGTCGTACTTCACTAATTCAAACAATTGGAAGAGCTGCTAGAAATGAAGAGGGTAGAGTAATACTTTTTGCTAAAAAGATAACAGACTCTATGCAATTTGCAATTGATGAGACAAATAGAAGAAGAAAAATTCAAGAAGAGCATAATATAAAAAATAACATAACTCCAAAATCAACAAAAAGAAAGCTTGATGAGAATCTAAAACTTGAAGAGTATGATAGTGTTGCTCTAAAAAAACAACGACTTGAAAAGATGCCAGCATCTGAGCGAAAAAAACTATTAGTTGAGCTAAATAAACAGATGAAAAAAGCTTCAAGTGAGTTGAATTTTGAAGAGGCTATTAGATTAAGAGATGAGATTGCTAAGATTAAAGATTTATAACTATATATTATAAGAAAATTTATTTTCTAGAAGATTTTATTAATTACTTACTTGCTATAATAAGTATTATTAGATGCTACACACTTTATAAAAAAATTTTGGAGATTAGATGATAGAAGAGAATAGGGCTACTATACTTATAGTAGATGACATGAGTACAAATTTAATGATGCTAAGTGATATTTTAAAAGATGATTATAATATCAAAATTTCAAAAACAGGCGAAAAAGCTATAGAACTTTGTAAAAATTTAGATATAGATTTAGTTTTGTTAGATATTGAGATGCCATTGATGAATGGTTATGAGGTTTGCAAAAATCTTAAAAATTATGAAAAAACAAAAAATATTCCAATAATTTTTGTGAGTGCTAAAAATAGTGAAGAAGATGAAGAATATGGATTAAATCTAGGAGCAATTGATTATATATCAAAGCCTTTTAGTAAAGTTATAATAAAAGCTAGAGTTAAAAATCAGATAAAGCTAAAACAAAAAACTGAACTTCTTGAAAAATTATCAAATTATGATGGATTAACAAATATAAAAAATAGAAGATATTTTGATGATAGATTAACTCAAGTTTATAAAGATAGTAAAATAAAAAATACAAATTTAGCACTTATGATGATAGATATAGATTTTTTTAAACCTTATAATGATAATTATGGACATGGAAAAGGTGATGAAGCTTTAAAAATAGTTGCAAAAACTTTAGAGAATAGTATTTTAAATACCTTAGATAGACCAAATGATTTAGTAGCAAGATATGGTGGAGAAGAGTTTGTAGTTTTACTTTCAAATATAGATTTAAAAGAGCTAGAGGAGATTTCAAATAGAGTTGTAAAAGCAATAAGAGATGAAAATATAGAACATAAATTTTCAAAAGTAGCTTCTTATTTAACTATTAGTTTAGGAGCAGTTTTATATAAAAGTAGCAATGATTTAAGTATTGCTTCAATTATGAAAAGTGCTGATGAAGCTCTTTATGAAGTTAAACAAAAAAGTAGAGACAACTTTTTAATAAAAGAGATATGATGGAATTTTTTAAAAAACTCTTTTTAAAAAAAACTAAACTTCAAAGTGAAAAAATAGAGAAAATTTTAAACTCTCAAAAAAATATTTTGATTGTTACAGATGGAAAACAATTAATAACAGCAAATAAAGCATTTTTTGACTTTTTTTCTTACAATACATTAGAAGATTTTAAAAAAGATTATAACTGTATTTGTGACCATTTTATAAAAGAGGATGGATTTTTACAAACAAAAATGGGTGAAATAACTTGGGTAGAATATATTCTAAAAAATCCAAATTTAAATCATCTTGCTAAAATTGACAATTTTAAAGAGACTCATATTTTCAAAGTTTTTGCAAAAAAAATAGATGGTGAAGAAAATTTAAAAAATATTGAAGTTGTTGTTACTTTTGAAGATATTACCCAAGAGTTAAGAGTAAATGAAAAATTAAAATATCAAAAAGAGAAACTTGAAAATATTAATAGATTAAAACTCCAATTTCTTGCAAATATAAGTCATGAATTAAGAACACCTTTAAATGCAATTGTTGGTTTTACAGAGCTTCTTTTTGATACAAATTTAGATGAAAATCAATATAAACTTTTAAAAAAAATAGATAACTCTTCAAATATTTTGGTAAATACAATACAAAGTGTTTTAACTCTTGCAAATATTGAAGATAAATCGATACAAATAGAGAAAAGTAGATTCACTTTTTTAGAACTAGAAAAAGATATAGAAGATATCTATATAAAACTTGCAATAAATAGTGATAACAAATTTGAGATAAATATAGATGACAAATTACCTTCAAGCGTAGTTAGTGACAAAGCATTAATTCTTCAAGTTATATCAAATCTTTTGTCAAATGCTTTTAAGTTTACAAAAAATGGCTCTATAAAATTGGATATTAGTTTAGTTGAATTATCTAAAAATATTGCAAAAATAAGATTTAGTATATGTGATACTGGAATTGGAATATCAAAAGAGTTTCAAAATAGAATTTTTGAAGAGTTTTTTCAAACAGATATTTCAAATACAAGAGATTATTCGGGTGCTGGTTTGGGACTTTCTATTTGTCAAAATATTGCAAAAATATTAAATACAAAAATAGAGTTAAAGAGTAAACTTGGAGAGGGTAGTGAGTTTTATTTTATAGTTGATATTGAAACAAATGAAGAAGATAATCAAAAAATCAGTGAGTATCCAATTTTTGAAGATATAGCTATTTTAGTCGCTGAAGATAATATTACTAATCAAGAGCTTATAAAAATAATTTTAGAAAAATCAAATATAAAAGTTACTATGGCAAAAAATGGAAAAGAAGCAGTTGAACTGTTTTCTAAAAATAGATTTGATTTGATTCTTATGGATTTACAAATGCCAGTTTTAAGTGGATTTGATGCTACTAAAATAATAAGAGAAATCGATAAACAAATACCAATAGTTGCATTAACAGCTTCAAATTTAATAGAAGATAGAGAAAAAGCAAATGAAGTTTTAATGGATGATTTTCTATTAAAACCAATAGATACAGAGATTTTATATAATGTTTTAATTAAATATATTAAAAAATTAAAAGGTGTTAAGATTGCATATAAAACTATAAAAAATGAGCCTTTGAATAATATTTTAGATTTAAATGTTTTAAAAAATAAAATATCTGATAATAAACAAATTGAGATGATTTTAAGAAAATTTCTAGAAGAGCTTGAAGATGATTTTAAAGATATTATTGAGTATCTGTTAAATTCAAATGAAAAAGCAAAAACTTTAGTTCATAGTTTAAAAGGACTTAGTGGAAATATTGGTGCTAATAGGCTTTTTGATATTTGTGTAAAAATTGATAATAAATTTAAAAAAGCTGTATCAATTGATCCAAGTGATATAAAAATATTAAAAGATGAAATTGAAAATATAAAAAATGAGTTAAATTTTTTAGGTAGTATATTTAAAGATGAATCAAATAAAGTTCTTAATAATGATAAATTTGATGAAAATAAAGCAGTTTTAATTTTAAAAAGTTATATAAAAAAATTAAATGATAGCGATATGTTAAGCAAAGATGATTTGGAAATTTTATATGAGAATCTATTTAGACTAACAAATGATTCATCTATTTTAATCAGTTTAGAAAAAGAGATAGATGATTTTGAGTATGAAAAAGCTATAGAAATTTTAAAAAATGTAATAGGAAGTGGAAATTTTAACTAGGCTTAAATCCACTTTTACTTTTACAAACTTGAGGAAAATAACACTTATCGCAATCGGGTTTAACAGCTTTACAAATATATCTTCCAAACAGAACCATAGCTTGATGAAAAATATGTAAATCATCACCTTTTAGTTTTTTTACTAAATCCTCTTCGGTTTTTTCTACATTTTTTGCATCACTAAGTCCCAATCGATGAGAAACTCTAAAAACATGAGTATCAACAGCCATAAGATTTTCTTGTTTATACTCAATCATAAAAACATTTGCAGTTTTATTTCCTACACCTGCTAGTTTTATAAGCTCTTTTGTATCATGTGGAATATTTCCTTCATAGTTTTGTACAACACTTTGAGCCATTTTTATAATATTTTGTGCTTTGTTATTAAAAAAAGAGCAAGAGTTTATAAGTTTTTTTACATCATCAAGATTTGCACAACTTAAGTCAAAAACAGTTGGATACTTTTCAAACAAAGCTGGAGTTATTAAATTTACTCTTTTATCTGTACATTGAGCTGATAAAATTATTGCTATTAGTAATTCATAATCATTTTTATAATTAAGCTCTGTAACAGCATCGCTATAGTTTTCTATAAAAGCTTTTTTAATAATCTCTATATCAGCTTTTGTAGCTTTTTTCATTTTTTGATACACTCTTCTTTTATATCATCAAAATTAATAAATATAAACTCATTTTTTATTTTATGTATCTCTACATTATTCATAGTACATAGGTATTCAGAGTCATCTTTTGATATAGTATATGTAAATTTATATATAAATTTATCTTTACTTGATACTACTTTATTGTTTAAAAGTTCACTATCTAAACTTCTAATCTCAATACTTTTCTCTTTTTCATACTTCTTTTTAAACATATTAGGAAGTTGATTCTTTGAGTAGTTTTCATAAAACAGAGCAACTAAAACTGCAAAAAATGTAATAGCTAAGAATATTAAAAACTCTCTTTTTTCAAACTTATCATTTACTTTATAAATTATAACTGTAACAATAACAATAAAAAGCGCAATACCTACAATAATTTGCATAGTTTTCCTTTAAAAATTTTTAATTTAATCAAAATCAAGAGTAGTTTGAACTTGACCATTACTTCCAAATTCATTATCAATTTCAAGAGCAATTTGTCTAAAATCAACTCCATTTATCTCTTTTAAACCTTTTAATATCTCTTTCTTACCATTTATCAACTCTTTTGATTTTATACCATGAGAGATTGATAAGCTAGCTTCAACAAAAGCAGATAGTTTATCACACTGTTTTAGTGCTTTTCCATCTATTGCTTCATATTTATCAAGGTTGTATTTATTTATATCTTCAACTTCGCAAATTTTTCCATCTATTTTAACTTTATTTGCAAACTCCTCTTTTATTCCATCACTAATTCCTAAAATATAAGAGAACTCCTTTTGAATAGATTCTGGAATATTTGGTAAAATATCATCCTCTATTTTTGCAACTTCATACTCAGCAATAATATCTGAAAGCTCATCAACACTATATTTTACAGGACTTATAATATCTCTTGTTAAAGCTTCTGGAAGGTCGTGAAATAGTGCAGTGAAAAAGTTATTTTGAAGTCTAGTATCACAAGCTTTTTGTTTAATTGAGTAAAAGTATGAGAAAAATGCAACTGTTAGCATATGTCCTAAAACTGAAGTTTCAGGAATTCTTGGAGTTTGTGCCCATCGTTTTTGAAATCTTAATCTTCCACTTAAATCAACAATTTTTGCTAACTTTTTATTTAAAGCAATTTTTTGAACGCCAACAAGTTCATAGTAATCTTCAATTTCAGCATCAACAGCCTTTTTAACTTCCTCTATATCACTTAAAAATTGACTTGTTTGATATACAATTGAGAACTCCCATTTTGTAGATAGATATGAAGCTGCTTTAAGTATAAATCTCTCTTTTTTATACATAGATGGGTCATTTAAAAATGCTTCAAACTTTTGTAAAAAATTTCCACCATCAATATCTTGAAGTGAAATTTTTAGTTTTTCTACAACCCAAGAGTTAATCTCATTTGACTTTTTTTGTAAAGCTTTTCTAAAAACATCAGGTCTAATATCAGTTACAACAACTCGTCTTAAAAACTCAAAAATACCAGCTTCTATTAAGTGTGTGAAGTTTATATCTTTTTCTAGTTTTGCTATAAAATATGCTATAACAAACTTGTGAGCTTGTTTATCAAGCTCTACAAGTTCAACCATTCTTGGATAGTCATTCCATCTTTGAATAGATGCACTTGAATAAATATACTCTATAATTTTTGGGTTTATCACTTTTTATCCTCATCTTTTTTATCAAAAAACATAAGTTTTTTTCCTAGAAGCATTGCTGCAACTATAGCAGTCATCATTAAATATACTTGCCAATCAGCCATTTTTGCTCCTTTTATATTTTAAATTAAACTCTACAAGAGAGTAGATTATTTATCTTTTCAACTCTTTGTGTGTGTCGTCCCTCTTCAAAAGAGTTTGAAAGCCAAGCTTTAATTATCTCTTCAATAAGTCCCTCTCCACAAACTCTCTCACCAAGGCATAAAACATTTGCATCATTGTGATTTCTAGCCATTTTTGCACTATAAATATTGTGACATAAAGCTGCTCTAATTCCATCAAATTTATTTGCAGCCATGCTCATTCCAATACCACTTCCACAAATTAAAATTCCAAAAGAGCCTCTGTCTTTTTGTACATTTTCGCAAACTAATTTAGCAAAATCAGGATAATCAACTCTATCATTTGTTTTTGGACCCAAATCAACTACATTTATCTCTTCTTTTTTTAAAAGATTTACAACAAACTCTTTTAATACAACTCCAGCATGATCACTTGCAATATAATAATTCATATTAATAAATTCCCTCTTTGCTTCTCTCTTTAATCTCTCCTGTTGCCTCTTTTTGTAAAGTATCAACAGTTTTAAAAACTCTATCCCATCTAACTTTATAATCATCATCAATAGAAAAATATACAAACCAAGGTTTTCCAACTATATATTTATATGGAACACTTCCCCAAAATCTTGAGTCATTTGAGTGATCTCTATTGTCTCCCATCATAAATGTTTCATCTTCTGGAATTACTATTTTTGATTTTTCAAAAAGTTCTTTATGAGAGCTTGTATATTTTGTAACTTCAGGGTCATTATGAATTCCTTTAAACTCTTTAGAGTATGGATTTTTTACAAACAAAGTATTGTCTATATCAACTATTTCATAATCTTTAAAGTTTTGAATTACATAAGAGTTTCCCTCTTTTGGATGAAGATATAACTCTTTATCTTTTAGAAAAATAGTATCTCCACCTGTTGCAACAGCTCTTTTTACATAGTGAATATCTGGATTATGAGGATATCTAAATACTACAATATCTCCTCTTTTTGGTCTATCACCCTCTATTAAATGTCCATTTTTATTAAAATCTGGCAAAATTTTAATCTCTAGCCAAGGAATTGTAGGAGTTGGAATACCATAAGAGAATTTTTTAACAAAAAGCATATCACCTATTAAAAGTGTATTTTTCATACTTCCACTTGGAATTACAAAAGCTTGAGCAATAAAAAAAATAATTGATAATACAATTATAATTGTTCCAGTCCATGAAGATGACCAGTTATAAATTTTTCTTAACATCTATTTTGATTCTCTTTTATCTCTTAGTTTAGAAGCTTTTATTGTATTTTTAAGCAACATTGCAATTGTCATGGGTCCCACTCCACCTGGAACTGGAGTTAAAAAAGAACATTTATTTTTAAGTCCTTCAAAATCAGCATCACCAACAAGTTTACCAGTATCAAGTCTATTAATTCCAACATCAATTACAATTGCACCATCTTTAACCATATCTTCTTTTAGTAGATATGGAACACCAACAGCAATAATTACAATATCAGCTTTTGAAGTGTGAGCTTTTAAATCTTTTGTTCTACTATTACAAACTGTAACTGTTGCTTTTTTATTTATTAAAAGTGATGCCATAGGTTTTCCAACAATATCGCTACTTCCAATAACTACAACATCTTTTCCACTTACTTCAATATTATGCTCTTCAAACATTCTCATTACACCAAATGGAGTTGCTGGTAAAAAAGAGTCAAGATTAGAAACCATTCTTCCAACATTGTATGGATGGAAACCATCAACATCTTTTAATGGATTTATAGCTTCTAAAACAGTTGTCGTATCTATATGTTTTGGAAGTGGAAGTTGTACTAAAATACCATCAAGTTTTGGATTATTATTCATCATATTTATAGTTTCAAGTAACTCTTCTTGAGTTATGCTCTCTGGCATTTCGTGCACAACTGAATAAATTCCAGCATCTTTACAAGCCTTTGCTTTACTTGCAACATAAGTTGCGCTTGCTGCATCATTTCCTACAAGAATAACTGCAAGTCCTGGAGTTATATTTTTCTCTTTTACAATTTGAGTAACTTCAACTTTTACCTCTTCTTTTATCTTAGCAGATAGTGCTTTTCCATCTAGTAATATCATATTTCTTACCTTATATTTTTTGAAATTTAGATTAGATTTTATCTAAAATTGTATTAATTATCAAAAGTTAAAAAATATATAAACTATTAACCTAAAATTTATAAACTTTTTTATATAATCCCGTCCTTATATTAAATTAAAACAAAGGATCCAAAATGTTAGAGGGTATCGTAAGAGATAGTATAACAAAACCAGCTGTAAAGGCTTTAAGAAAAGAGGGATATTTAATTGCAAATATCTATGGAAAAGGTATGGAGAACATCTCTGCTGCATTTAAAAGAAATGAGTATATCAAATATTTAAAAAATAAAACTACTCTTGCTTTTGATATTAAAGTAGATGGAAAAGTTTTAAGTGTAGTTGTAAAAGAGTACCAAAAATGTCCTATTACTTCTGATTTATTACATGTTGATTTAATGGTTGCACAAAAAGGTGTAAGAAGTTCATACTCTATTCCAGTTGTTACTACAGGAACAGCTAAAGGTCTTAAAAATAAAGGTCTTTTAATGCTTCACACAAGAAGAGTTCCAGTTAAATGTATGGTTGAAAACTTACCAAACAACATAACAATTGATGTAACAAATCTTGACACTGGTGATAACGTATTATTAAGAGATTTAACACTTCCAGAGGGTGTTGATTGCTATTTAGACCCACGAGTTCCAATCGTTGGTGTAATTAAAGCTAAATAATAAGAAATTATGCACTTAATTGTTGGTCTTGGAAATATTGGTGAAAAATATCAAAATACAAGACACAATATTGGATTTTTAGTCGTAGATTTTATGACTAAAAATCTAAATACTACAAATATAAATAATCCAAACTTTCAATCAAACTTACAAAAATCGGGATATAATCTATTTTCTAAGCCAAATACTTATATGAATAATTCAGGAGTTGCAGTTAGAGCAATTATGGATTATTATAAAATTGATTTAGAAAATGTGATTATTATTCATGATGATTTGGATCTTCCATTTGGTGTTGTAAGATATAAAATAGGTGGAAGTCATGGTGGACATAATGGTTTAAAATCGCTTGATTCTCATATTGGACAAGATTATATTAGAGTAAGAGTTGGAATTGGAAAACCAAAAGATAAAGCTGAAGTTGTAAATTATGTATTAAATGATTTTTCAAAAGCAGAGCTAGAGATTTTATATAGTACAATAATTCCTCATGTAGCATCTTCAGTTGAGGCTTTAAAAGAGTTATCAATTGATGAAGTTAAATCAAAATTTAGTTTGAAGTTGGAATTATGAGTACTCTTTCAAAATATATTTTAATAAAATATTTAAAAAATTTTATAATAGTTCTTCTTTCATTAGAGGTTTTTTTTACAGGTTTAGATTTTTTACAAAATTTTAAATCTCTTCCTAGCTCTGCAAACCTACAGCTTTTGTATCTTTTTTATAATACAATTTTTACTTTAACACTAACTCTTCCACTATCACTAGTTTTTGCAGTTATAATTACTTTAATAGCATTTGTAAAGAATAATGAATTTGTTGCATTTCATGCACTTGGAGCTTCAAAAAAGAGTATTATTGCTCCAATAATATATACAGCACTATTTTTTATATTATCATTAATAGTTCTTCAATCAACTCCTTTGGCTTACTCTTATGAGCAAAAAAGAAAAATTGTAAATAATGAATATTTTACAAATACAAAAACTGATATTTTTTTAAAATATGATGACTATTTTGTATATTTTAAAAAATTATATCCAGCAGAGCAAAAAGCTGTTGATATACATATTTACAAAATAGAGGATGAGGAGATTGTTGAGACAATAATTGCTCAAGAAGCATATTTTTTAGATAATAGATGGTATGCAAGTGATGCTAAAATTATTTCAAAACCAAAAGAGCTTCAAGAGAGTTCTAAATTGACAATAAAAAATGTTGAGTCAGTTACAACTCTTGAGGGGTTTTTACCTAAAATATTAAATAATGTATATGAATCAAAAAGTGAATACTCTTTGCTTGATGCATTAAGTGCTTGGAATCTATTACAGAAACAAGGTATTAATACAAAAAAAGTTAGAGCTGTTATATATAATACTCTATTTGTACCATTTTTTATAGTTCCAATTATATATTTGATATTTGCTTATACATCATTAAATAGTAGATTTTTTAATTTAGGTAATTTTATAGCAGGTGGAGTATTTAGTACACTTGTAATTTGGGGTTGTTTTTTCTTTTTATATAAAATAACAAGCTCTGGAACTTTTATGCCAGAGTTATCTTTATTGCTACCTCTATTTTTATGGGTACTCTTTTCATATATTCTTTATAAAAAAATTAGTTTAAAATAGGGTAGGTCAAATGGCAATTCATAAAAAAACATATGGAATAGTTATCTACAAAGTAGAGAAAAAAGATATTAAAATTTTGCTTTGTTTAGGTTTTTCAAGTGATGATAAATGGGGATGCTTAAAGGGTAGTAAATTTAAAGATGAGAGTGCTTTTATGTGCGCTAAAAGAGAGTTTTTTGAAGAGAGCTCAATTATGGTTGATATTGCACTATTTGAAGACTATTTTGAGCAGATAAATAGAGATAAAGATGTAGGAATTTGGCTTGTAAATGCATCAAATATTGATAATTTAGATAAATATTTTGAAAAAGATAGTTTAAAAAAAGAGTATTTGTCTTGGGAAAATCAAAAGGTGAAGTTTTTCTCTCTTAAAAAACTTCCAAAAATAAAATCTTTACAAAAAGATTTAGTAAAAAATATTAAGGATTTTTTAGAAAGTAAGAGTCTATCCCATTAGCAATACCATTAGCTAATGCTTTTTGATAACTAGCTTCATATAATCTTCTACTCTCTTCAGGATGAGAAATATATCCAAGTTCTATTAAAATTGATGGCATTTGAGCACCAACCAATACCCAAAATGGACCCTCTCTAACTCCTGAATCATTTACATCTTTGTACTTACTTCTAGCAGCTTGTAGAAGTCCAGCTTGAACATCTATTGCAAATTTATGAGAAGCTGTTATTCTAGGTCTATTTAAACTCTCCAAGAACACATCTTTTGATTTTTCATTCATCTCTCTAATATCACTTTGATTTTCAAGTGCAGCTACTCTTTTTGCTCTTTCACTTCTTGCTGGACTTAAGAAAAAAGTCTCTATTCCACTTGTACTATTTGCTTTATCTTTTGGCATAGCATTTGTATGAATTGATAAGAATAGATCTGCATTCTTCTCATTTGCCAAAATTGTTCTATCCATTACTTTTATAAATTTGTCACTGCTTCTTGTAACATAAACTTTATAACCTCTTTTTTTCAAAATATCTGCTAAATAGTTTGAAACAGCAAGATTTACCACTTTTTCATATCTTTTTTTGGGACCTACAGCTCCTGCATCACTACCACCATGTCCAGCATCTATAACAATAGTTTTCTTCTTTGTTTTATTATTTGAACTTATTTTTTGAGTTACAGGTGGAGCTGTAACTATATTTGTATGTTTAGACTCTTTTTCTACTTGTTTAATATGAGTTATTCTTAAAGTCTTGTTATCAATAAAGTTATATACTATATTTGCCTTTGAGTTATTTAAAAGCTTTAATCTTACAAAATTTCTCTCTTGAGTCGTGATAATTTGGTTTGTATTTTCCATAGATAATTTAATTGGATTTGCATATTGATATCTACCTTGTATCTCAAAAACATCTTCAAACTTTCCATTTTGTTGGTATGATAAATATTTTAAATTTTTTTGAGAAAAGTTTTTATTAAATTTTATAAAAATAGAGTTATTTTCTGTATATATCTCTCTAATATTATTTTTATAATCAATAAAATTTGAAGTTTTATCTTGAGTAATATTTGGTTTTATAATATCTTTTTTTGTTTGAACTATTTTTTCTTGTTCAACATTTATAACAATTTTTTTACTATTAACAACACTAAAAGTTGAATCAATTTTTCTGTTATTTGACAATACTATTCTTAAAATATTTGGTTTAAATTGAGCAATTGTTACTCTCTCTTTTCCATCAATCTCAAGTTTTGTTGCAAGTGCGTCTTTAAAATAGCCATTTATATCATAAACATCTCTAAAACTATTTTTCTGATTAAGTTCAAAGAAATTTATATCTTTTTTTGTAATATTTTTATTAAACTCAATAATTATTTGATTGTTTTTTGTATATACATTTTTTACAGAAAATAAAATATCACTTTTACTATCTATTTTTTGATTCTCTAATTTTGGTTTTGAATCTTTTTTTTCTCTAGAGTCAGGAACACTATTTATATTTTTACGAAAAGTTCTATCTCTTTGAACTTTTCGCTCTAAAACTTCTAGTTTTTTCTCATCAGCTCTTACATCTTTTCCAATCTTTTTACCCAAAGATATAATCTGTTTTAAATCTTTAATCTTTTGATCATCATCTTTTCTTAAAGATGATTTCAAAAACTCAATTCTAGCCTCTCTATACTCTTGTTCAAAGTTATTTGAGTAAGAAAAATTTAAAATAAAGATTAATAGAAGTAGAGCTCTTAAAAAAATAACTACTCTCCTTTAGTTAATTTTTCCATTAACTCTTTTACAGAGATTATCTTATCAATTTTATATCCTGTTGAACCTGAGAAGAATAGTCCAGTTTCTACATCACCTTTATATGCAGCTCCTAGTCTATCAGCAATACAATATCCTACAAGTCTTGCTTCATGACCTCTGTTACAAGGTGCAACACAGTTTGATATACATTGAACCTTAGGAGCTGTTTTATTTTCTATTGCAAATTGAAGATTAGTTTTAACTCCTCGTGCTGGAAGACCTACAGGAGATTTCATTAAAACAATATCCTCTTCTTTTGCTTTTAGTAAAACTTCTTTAAAATTATCATCAGCATCACATTCATGTGTTCCTATAAATCTAGTTGCCATTTGAACACCAGCACAACCTAGAGCTAAAAATTTATCTATATCTTTTTTATCCCAAATTCCACCAGCTGCAATAACAGGAATATCTCCCCACTTTTTAGCCTCTTCAATAACAGGAGGAACTATGTTTTCAAGTTGGAACTCCTCTTTAAAGCAATCCTCATACTTAAACCCTTGATGCCCACCACTTAAAGGTCCCTCAACAATAACAGCATCTGGAAGTTTGTTGTATCTTTCCCATTTTTTACAAATAAGTTTTAAAGCTCTTGCACTTGAAACTATTGGCACAAGTGCTACATCTGGGAAGTTTTTTGTAAACTCTGGCATATTTGTAGGAATTCCAGCTCCTGTAATAATGATATTAGCACCAGCTTCACAAGCATCCTTTACAACTCTTCCATAATCATTTATTGCATATAAAATATTACAAGCAAGTGGAAGATTACCACAAATTTTTCTAGCATTATCGAAAATCTCTTTTAAAGCACCCTTGCTATAAAAATTTAAAACCTCCTTTGGTTTATCTTTTCTCATAACAATATTAACATTTGAACTTAGTTTTTTATAATAACCCGTTCCAACAGCCGAAATAACACCTAAACCACCCTCAAGACTTACATGTCCAGCTAATTGATCCCAGCTAATTCCAACACCCATACCACCTTGAATTATTGGATGTTTTATCTCATATTTTCCTATTTTCACAATTAGCCTCTTTTAATTTATTATTATTTTTGCAAAACTTTTTTTGCCTTTTTGCAAAATGTATTCGCCAGATGTTAAGTTTATCTTATCATCGCTTATTTTTTCTTGATTTATTGATACAGCATTTGATTTTATATCACGTCTAGCTTGTGAAGTTGAATCAACTAACTTACTATCAACCATAGCTTGACAGATCCAAATCTCACCTTCAAATATAAACTCTGGCATATCTGTTGGAATATCTTTTTTAGCAAAAACTCTTTCAAATTCAAGTTTTGCATCAACTCCAGCACCAACTCCATGGAATCTATCAACTATTTCAGAAGCTAAATCCTCTTTTACTTTTTTAGGGTGCATTGTTCCATTTTCAACACCATTTTTAATATCTTCAATCTCTTTTAAACTTTTGCTTGAAAGAAGTTCGAAATATCTCCACATAAGCTCATCAGAAATTGATAAAACTTTTCCAAACATATCAAAAGGCTCATCTGTAACACCAATGTAGTTACCCAATGATTTTGACATTTTTTGAACACCATCAAGACCCTCAAGAATTGGCATCATTAAAACTGCTTGTTGTTTTTTACAGTTATATGCTTTTTGCAAAGTTCTTCCCATAAGCAAATTAAACTTCTGATCTGTTCCACCAAGTTCAACATCACTATTAAGTGCTATTGAGTCATAACCTTGAAGTAGTGGATATAAAAATTCACTTACTGCAATTGGAGTATTACTTGAATATCTTTTTGAAAAATCATCACGTTCAAGCATTCTAGCAACTGTAAGATTTGAAGCTAAGTTTATAAGACCAGCAGTTCCAAGCTCTTTTAACCAAGAGCTATTAAATACAACTTGAGTTTTTGAAGCATCTAAAATTTTAAAAACCTGCTCTTTATAAGTCTCTGCATTTTGTAAAACTTGTTCACTACTTAAAACTTTTCTTGTTTCACTTTTTCCTGTTGGATCTCCAATAGTTGCAGTAAAATCCCCAATTAAAAATTGAATAATTCCACCATATTTTTGAAAAGTTGCAAGTTTTTGTATTAAAACTGTGTGTCCTAAGTGAATATCAGGAGCTGTTGGATCAAATCCAGCTTTTACATAAAAATTTTCACCACTTTCAAAATATCTTTTTATTAACTTTTCTATCGCTTCAATATCAATAATCTCAGCAGTTCCTCTTTTAATCTCTTCTAATGCCTCTTTTAATCTATTTTCCATATTTAATTAAACCTTTATTTATTATATGCATCTTTTTTTGATGTAAACTCAATAACTTTTATATTTTTTTCAACAATTTGTCTTACTTCATCAGTATTTGAGTTATTTATTTCAAATTCAATATCACAATATTGAATATATGAGTGTTTTTGTCTTCCAAAGTTAATTCCTAAAATATAAAAATCACTTTTTGAAAGATATGCTAAAACTTTTGCTAATTCACCTTTTGTATTTGGAATGCTAATTAACATTTTATATTGGTAAACAGCATTTTTTTCCCATCTACAAAATATCATTTGAGAATTTTCTTTGATTTTAGAATAAGCTTTATCACACATTTTATGGTGAACTACTGCACTATGTGAGTTTCTAAAAGCAATAATATCATCTCCAAATTTTGGGTGACAACAGTGGTCAAATGATACTGAATTTATATTAAAGTTTGAGTAAAGAAGCATATTGTCAAATTTAAACTCTTTTATTTTACTAGTTAAGATTTTAAATCTACCCATGATACCTTTCTCTTTTAGTACCTTTTTTTCTACTAGTTGTTTTGCATTTTTCATAAATGCTAAGTTTGTAGGAACCTTATAAAGAGTTTTTACAGGATATAGTTTTAAAATATCATCATAATATCTTGAGAATATTGTATTTATTATATTTTTACCAGATAACTCATCAATCTCTCTTTGTCTTTGCATACATAAAATTTTAAGCTGTTTTTTTGCTCTTGAAGTTTTTACCATATCAATCCAAGAGCATCTAATAATAGGCTCATCTGCAAGTTCAATTTGAACAATATCAGTGCTTTTTAAAACAGTTAATAGTGGTTTTTTTATTTTATTTATATAGCAATGAACTGCTTTTTTACCAACATTTGTATGAACAGCAAAAGCATAATCATATGCAGTTGATCCAATAGGAAGAATAAAAACTTCGCCCTTTGGAGAGTAAACTATTATCTCATCATTAAATAGATTCTCTTTTGTTTCATTATAAAACTCTTCAATATTGTCATTTGAAAACTCTAAAGATTTTAACCAATTTAAATTTGCATTTGCTGCTGTTGATTGACTAACTTTTTCACCATTTTTATAAGCCCAATGAGCAGCAATTCCATACTCTGCAATACTATGCATATCAAAAGAACGAATCTGAATCTCATATATTTTTGAGTTGTAAAAAACTGTTGTGTGAATTGTTTGATAACCATTCTCTTTTGGTGTTGCTATATAATCTTTAAATCTTGAAACAAGCGGTTTAAACTCTAAATGAATATGACCTAAAGCTTTGTAGCAGTCAATATCACTTGGAACTAAAATTCTAATTGCAAAAAGATCAAGTACCTCTTCAATAGTTATACCTTTTCTTTGCATTTTTAAATAGATTGAGTAGTGGTGCTTTACTCTTGAATATATTTTAATTTTATCTGCTTCAAAACCATTTTTTTCTAAAAGATTTTTAGTAACAGTTATAAAGTTATTAAATCCAAGCTGCATAGCTTGTTCATTCTCTTTTAAGAATTGATCAATTTTTTTATACTCTTGGGGATATATATAGAAAAATGCCAAATCTTCAAGCTCATTTTTAAGTGTTGAAATTCCTAATCTATTTGCAATTGGAACATAAACAACTAAAGTCTCTTCAGCTATTCTTCTTTGTTTATGAGAAGGTAAAACACCTAAAGTTAGCATATTATGAAGTCTATCACAAAGTTTTACAATTAAAACTCTTGGGTCATCAATTGATGCTATTAACATCTTTCTAAATGTAAGTGCAGCTTGAACAATTTTAGTATCACTTGAATCTTTTGAAGTTACAAAGTTCTCTTCTCTAATATCTGCTACTTTTGTTAAACCTTTAACCATATTAGAGACATTTTTACCCCAATTTTCTTCAACAAACTCTAAAGTGTAGGGAGTATCTTCAACTACATCATGAAGAAGTGCTGTAGCAATAACATCTTCATCTTTTGAAAAACTAGCTGTTATTGTTGCAACAAGAATAGGGTGAACGGCATATGGCTCTCCACTTTTTCTAAACTGATTTTCATGGGCTTTGATTATAAAATCAATAATCTCTTTAAGTTTAGAAGAGATAGGAACTTGTTTGCCTAACTCCTCTATTGCAATATCAAGATTGTTTATTTTTTGAATGTTATTAAAAAATGGATTCATATAAAAATATTTACAATCTATTTTTTATCTATTAAACCGTCAATTCTTAGTAATCCACTTGCAATCTCATCAATTGCAATATCAGTATATTTCATTTTTTGTGTATTTTGAGTTAAAAGTGGTTTTGCACCTTTACTTAACTCATCAGCTCTTTGTCCAACAGCAATTGCTAGAATATATCTATCATTATCAACTTGTTTTAAAGCTCTTGAAATTCTCTCTTCTAATCTTTCCATTTTGTTTTCCTTTATTTAATATGTTTATAAAATCTATCTTACAACAGAACACTTGCTGTAGTCACCTTGAACGATTCTTAAAAGATTTCCTTTTTCGTTCATATTTGTAACAGCAATTGGTAGTTTATTATCTTTTGCTAAAGCAATAGCTGTATCATCCATAACTTTAATATGATCTTCCAAAGCTCTATCATAAGTTAAAATATCAAGTTTCTGTGCATCTGGATATTTCATAGGATCTTTATCATAAACTCCATTTACTTTTGTTGCTTTAATTAAAATATCAGCACCAATCTCTGTAGCTCTAAGAGTTGCTCCTGTATCTGTTGTAAAGTAAGGATTTCCAGTTCCTGCACCAAAAATAACAACTCTTCCTTTTTCAAAATGTCTCATAGCTTTTCTTACAATAAAAGGTTCAGCTATCTCTTCCATTTTTATTGCTGTTTGTAATCTTGCACTTAAACCTTTGTACTCTAAAGCTTCTTGCATAGCAACACCATTTATAACAGTTCCTAGCATTCCCATATAATCAGCACTTGTTCTTTTAATAACACCATCAGCAGCAGCTGTAACTCCACGAATTATATTTCCACCACCAATAACAATAGCAACTTCAATGCCAAATTCAACTAAACTTTTAATCTCTTCAGCAATATAATCTAAAATCTTAGTATCTATTCCATAACCTTCAGAACCAGCTAATGCTTCACCTGAAAACTTTACAAGCACTCTTTTATTCATATATTCATATCCTTCAATAATTTTCGGATTTTATCTAAAAAACAATTAACAAAAACTTAGTCTAATTTACTTTTGTTACACTTTTTACACTTACCTTTTAAAATAATATTTTCAACAATATAATTTTTTAAATTTAAATCTAAACTTTCATGAATACACTCAATATTTGAGCAATCTGTACATATAAAGTGAGAGTGTGGAGATTTTTTTATCTCAAAATATCTTTTTTTATCATTTGATTCAAATGATTCTACTATTCCATCTTCTTCAAAAATTGCTATATTTCTATAAAAAGTTGCTTTATCCATAGAGATTTTATCTTTTATTTCGTCATATGATAAAGGTTTATTTGAACTAACCAATATTTCTAAAATAGATTTTCTAGCTGTTGTTAACTTTATATTTGTAAAATCCGTTATATTTTTTAAACTAATCATAAAAAAGATTGTATCTAAAAGCTTTTTAAAATATCTTGCTACTAAGTTGCATTAAAGAGAAATAAGATTAAAATTTCAAAAAATGCAACTAAGTTGCAACAAAAAGGAAGATTATGAAAAAAATTTTAGTTCTGTTTTTAGTTTTTGCATCATTTATATATGCAAATAAACCACAACTTATGGTTAATATTTTGCCACAAAAATATTTTGTAGAAAAAATAGTAAAAGATAAGTTTGATGTAAATGTTATGGTAAAACCAGGAAGTTCACCTCACAATTTTGAACCAAAACCATCTCAAATGAAAGCTTTAAATTCTTCAAAAGCTTATTTTTTGGTTGGAGATCCAAGTGAATTAGCATGGATTGATAGATTTAAAGAGAATACAAAAAATACGCTTTTTGTTGATACGACAGTTGGAATTAAAAAAATTGCAATGGTTGCTCATACTCATCATGAAGATGAAGATCATCATGACCATGCCCATCATGAACATGATGATCACGAACACGATGAGCATAAAGATCATGAACATGGAGCTGATGGCTTAGATCCTCACACTTGGCTAGATCCAATTAGTGTAAAAGTTCAAGCAAAAAATATTTATGAAGCTATGGTTAAGATTGATTCAAAAAATAGTGATTTTTATAAATCAAACTATGAAGCGTTTGTAAAAGAGCTTGATGATTTGGATGAAAAAATAAGAGATATTTTAAAAGATTTTAAGGGTAGAGCTTTTATGGTATTTCATCCATCTTGGGGATATTTTGCACATAGATATGAAATTGAACAAATTTCAATTGAGATTGAAGGAAAAGAGCCAAAACCAAATGATCTTGTGAAATTAGTAGAAGAGGCTAGAAAACATGATATTAAAATAGTTTTTGTATCTCCTCAATTTTCACAAAAAAGTGCAAAAACAATATCAAAAAATATTGGTGCAAATGTAGTATCTATAAATCCATTAAGTGATGATTGGTACAATAATATGCTTCTAGTAGCAAATGAGATTGCAAAAAGTTATAGATGATTAGAATAGTTTTTATATTAGCAATAATTTTTCCAAGTTACTTACTCTCTTGTAGTTTGTGTGCTTTTATGCAACCAAAAACATATGTACAAACAAAAGTAGTTGTAAATGAAGATAAAATAGATTATGTTGATATAAAATGGGAGTTTGAAAAAGATTTTAGTGAAGAGCTTTTAAAAGTATATGATTTGAACTTAGATAAAAGTTTTAATGAAAAAGAGTTGAAACTAATTGAAGACTCTTTGATGCCATATTTACTTGAAAAAAGCTTTTTAACAACAATATCATATAGTAATAATAACTCAAAAAATAGTATCCCTTTTAAGGTTAAAGATTACAAAATGAGTTTTGAAAATAAGAGTAGAATACTATCTTTTGATTATAGGGTTTTACTTGATTTAAAACTCTATGATAAAAATTATTTTAGCATTAGAGCCTTTGATAATGAAGAGTTTTTCTTTCTTATTTTAGAAGATAAAAATCAAAGTGTAGCATCTAATTATAAATTTAATAAAACTACAAAAATAGATAGAGTGACTTATTTAATAGAGGCTCCTAATTTACAGACTCAAAAATTTAATATTGTAGAGGCTGTAGAAGAGAGTAGCAAAGAGTCTTTAGAGGATATTTGGAAAAAAGAGCAAAATAAAGAGTTTGAAAAACCTCAAGAAGAGATTTTAAGTGAGCAAAAAAAACAAAGTGAAGAGGTTTTGGTTTTAGAAGAAGAGGAGCAAAAAATAAGTTTTACAGATAAATTTTTTGCAAGTATTAAACAAAATCTTGTAGATATTGAAAATGGGGATAAATTAGCTTTAATATTTTTACTTTTTGCATCTTTTTTATATGGAGTTGTTCACTCAATAGGACCAGGACATGGAAAAGCTTTGGCATTTTCATACTTCTCATCACAAAAAAGTACATATTTTGAAGCTTTTATAATATCACTTTTAACTGCATTTATTCATATTTTAGGTGCATTTATTATTGTTTTAATATCTGTTTTTGTACTTCAAAGTGTTTTAAATAAATTTTTAGAGGATAGTGTTTCATATATAACATCTTTTAGTGCGGTTGTAATTATGATTTTAGCTTTATATATTTTATATAGAAAATTGACTAAAAAAAGATGCTCTTGTTCTGCTTGTAGTGGTGATTTAAGTAAAGTTAGATTTAGTATTGTTGAGGAGAATAATTTAGTAAAAATCAAAGAGATAAAACCTGTTCATAAACGAAATAAAAAACAGGATTTAATTTTTGTTTTAACAGCTGGAATAGTTCCTTGCCCTGGTACTGTTTTACTTTTTGTTTATGCTTTTTTACTTAAAACATATTTTGCTGTATTTTTAGCAAGTATAAGTATTAGCCTTGGAATGGCTGTTGTGATTTTTGCATCATCATTTTTGGGAGTTAGTTTGCACAAAATCTCTTCAAAATCTCAAAAACTAATCGATATTTTAGAGATAGTTGCACCTATTTTTATGTTTATTTTAGCTATGTTTTTGTTTTTTGCTTCAAGTAGTTTTAAAATAAGTTTATAGCTCTTTTATCATATGAGAGAATTGAGTTTTTGATACCTCTAGTGTAGTATTATCTAAAAATCCAAGTTTTTCATACAGAGCTTTTGCTTTTTTATTTTCTAAATCAACCAAAAGTGAGAGTTTTTTAAATCCTTGCTCTTTTGCTTTTTGTTGTGCAAAGGCAAATAGCTCTTTTGCAATACCTCTCCCTTGGTAATCTTCTAAAACACTAACTGTATCTATATAAAACTCATCTTCAAAACACTCTTTTTCAAAAGATTTTAAAAATATATTTTTTGTTTTTAGGTGTTCAATCATTGGCTTATCAAGTTTTTCTACATCATTTGAGTTGTATGCTAATAAAATAGCTACATTTTTATTATCTATTTCGTAAGTGTAGATATTGTTGTAGCTAAGCCTACAAACATCCATTTGTATATAATTTTCTAAAGTTTTTAATATTTTGTGCTCTTCATTTTCGCCAGTTAAGCTATTTGCAACTTCATGAATTGCATCATAAATTAGTTTTGAAATATTTTCTATATTTTGTTTATTTGCTTTTTTTATCATCTGTTTTTTTAACCTTAAATAGTATTTAATTTCTCAAACTCTCTTTTAATATCTTCTATATCTTCAATTCCAACAGAAATTCGTATTAAATTTATTGGAAGTTCAATTTTTTCTAAAAACTCTTTACCGTTTTGGCTTGTTATTAAATCATAGTGAGCCAGATATGTATAAGGCATTAAAAGTGTAAATTCAGTTCCAAGGCTTGGACCTTTTGCAAAGTTTAGAGCATTATAAATTTTTTCAAAATCATTTTTTATATATATTGAAACTATTCCACAAATACTATTTTTATCAATCATTAAATCTTTGTAGTTTTCAAAATTCTCTTTGCTTAAACAAGAATAGACTTTTGATACATAAGGTAAAGTCTTTAAAAACTCTATTAACTCTTTTGTATTTTGAGATATTTTTTTAACTCTTTTTTTATAATTTACAATTTCAATAGCCATTCTTTGCATATCTTTTATATATGGTAAATCGCAGTGTTTAAAAAATTCATTTTTTATATGAGATATTTTAAAATTACTATTTAAAATAATTGCACCCATTAAAACATCAGCATTTCCACAAGCAAATTTTGTTAAAGATTCAACAAAAATATCTGCATATGGTTTTAAATTTAGATTATATGGTGTTGCAAAAGTTGAATCTATAACTAAGACTATATTGTATTTATCACAAAACTCTCTTAATTTTTTTAAGTTTGGAGTTTTTACTAAAGGGTTTGTTGGAACTTCAGTTATTATTGATAAAACTCTGTTTTTATTCTCTTCTAAATAAATTTCAAGCGATTTTAAATCTGTGACATCATAAAAAACTCTGCTCTCCTCAAAATAGTGATTTACAATATTTGTAGTATCTAAATATAGCCATCCAAACTGTATTAAAATAGATTTTCCATTTCTTGCTTGAATATTTTTTAAACCTTTTAAAACACTATAAATAGCATTCATCCCAGATACACTTAATTTAATATTCTCTTTTTTTTCACTATAAGCATTTGCTAGAGTATTTAAGATTATATCTTCACATAACTCTTTTTTTTCTAGCTCTTCTTTTTGAGTTTTTTCAATCAAACCTAGCTTAAAAAGGTAATCTTCAGCTAATCTTGAAGATAGATTGTATCCAACATATTGAATAAATTTTAAAACCTTTTTATATTGTCTTCCTTTTAAAACTTTGATAACTCCAAAAGGCTCGTTAAACTCAAATTTATTGTGAATAAAGTATTTGTTACTTACAACTTGAACTGCTTTTTGGCTACTTAAAAGTATGAGTTCATACTCATTTGGAACTTCATACTTGTTTTTTAAATATTTTGATAAAAGTTTTAAGTATGGATGAATAACAAATCTAGGGTACGCAACACTTATTTTTTCTAAAATCTCTGGAGTTTGTTCCTCATAATCTATTACATCTTGAAGTGTTGGCATAGAAGTTGATACTGCATGAATATTTTGTGGTGGTAAAGTCTCACCACAAATAATTGGTTTAAAAATAGACTCTTTTTTCATTTTATAGCTTGTAATAGATCCTCTTTTAAATCTTTTAAATCTTCAAAACCAATAGAAAATCTAACCGTACTATCAGATATTCCAATTGCTTTTAACTCCTCTTTTGAAAAAGATGCATGAGATATTTTAGATGGGATTTCAACTCTACTATCAGCACTTCCAAAAGAGCATTTTTCTCCAAATATTTTTGCATTTTCTATAAATTTTTGGGCTAATTCTATACTTTTAAAATCAGCACAAAAAACGCTAGGAATTATCTTCATCTGTTTTTTTGCTAAATCTTTTTGAGGATGAGATTTAAGTGCAGGATGTGTAACTTTTTCTATAAAATCTTGTTTTTCAAGCCATTTAGCAAATTTTTTTGCTAATTTTTCACTTGCTTTCATTCTTACTTTTAAACTACTAATTCCAAGTGATATTAGATGAACATCAAGAGGATTTTGGTTTCTTCCTAAAGCATTTGAGTAGTAGTGTAGTTTGTCTGAGTGCTCTTTAGTTTTTGCAACAATTGCTCCTGCAATTACGCTTCCATGACCACTTATAAATTTAGTTGTAGAAAAGAGTGAAAAATCAGCTCCTAAATCAAGAGGTTTTTGACTAATAAAAGTTGCAAGTGAGTTATCAACTGCAAAAAGAGAATTGTGTGCTTTACAAAGTTTAGATATCTCTTTTAAATCTATTATTTTTAAACCTGGATTTGTAGGACTTTCACATAAAACTAAATCAATGCTATGTGTTTTTAAAATATGTTCAACCATATTTAAATCTGTAAAATCTGTAAAGTTTACATTAATATTGTATTTTTCTTTAAAAACTTTTAAAAGTCTAAATGTTCCACCATAACAATCAGCTTCAACTAAAATAGATGAATTTGCTTTTAAAACAGTTTCAAATAAAAGTGAAACAGCTGCTATTCCTGTGTGAGTACAAACAGCACCATACCCATTTTCAGCAAAAGCAAAAAAGTTTTCAAGTGTAGCTCTTGTAGGATTATCACTTCTTGTATAATCATAAACTCTATCACCGTTTTGATCTTTTAAATCAAAAGTTGCTGTATTGTATATTGGAAAGTGTGAAGAGTTTGTTGGCTCTTTAAAAGGTGCAAAATCTTTTAAGTGGCAAAGCATAGTTTCTAGAGTTTTATTCATGAAAATCCTTAAATTGGCTAATTTTTGGCAAATTGTATCTAATATAAATTTAATCTTATTTGATACTTAAAAATATTATAAGTAAAAATTATAATAAACTATTCAACTTCTCTTACTCTTAAAAAAGATGCAAATTTTGGTTTGCCATTTTTTGTAAAACCATAATATTTAAAAGTAATATTTGAGCCTATTTTTGGTGGATTTAGCCTATCTTCTTTTTTAAATCCACCTCCTAGATTAAAAATAACACCATTTTTTAATTTTACCTTTAAACTTTTAAATGAACCATCACTATTAAAATTGTGATCTATTACTAAAGCCTCATCATCAAAAAACTCTTTTACTTTCAGTGAGTTTTTTGTTCTTCCACTCTCATAAGCTAAATTTGGATTTTTTATAATCACTCCTTCAGCACCATTTTTTAAAAGCTCTTGTAAAAAATTATTTAAGTGATTTTCATCTTTGCAAACAATTTGAGGAATAATTTTTATATATTTGTTTGGAGTTTGTTTTAAATAATCTTCTAAAAAATCAACTCTAGCTTTAAAATTTCCCTTTGCATTTGGAACTTCAAAAATATTGTAAGTTATATTTTCCCAATATTCTGACTCTTGTTGGCTTAAAACAATACTTTGAATATTTTCAAAATCACCTCTTTTTGTCCAAAGCTCTCCATCAAGCTCAAATGGTGGAAAATCTTTTGTAAACCAAGCTGGTGCAAATATTTTGTTTTTGTTTCTTGTAAATAGCTCTTTCCCATCCCAATAAGCTCTAATACCATCTAGTTTTTCACTCATAAACCAACCATTGATATCTATATTTTTTTCATAATTTGAAGGCTTTTGTAAATCAAAACTAAAAGAAAGGGTAAAAAGAAGTAACATAATAGATAAAATTCTCATAAATGCTCCTTGATATTGATTTCTTAAACTATAACATAATTTGATTTTAGCTAGAATGTTTCAATTTTTTAAAAAAGGAAAAACTTGAGTAAAGAGATTTTAACAGAAGATGAAAAAAAGGTTTTATTAAGTTCTATTAGAACAGTTGAAGATTTTCCAAAACATGGTATTAGCTTTAAAGATATTACAACACTTTTAAATAATAAAGATGCATTTGAACTACTTATGAGTCATCTTGAAGATAGATATAAAAAATATAATTTAGATTTTATAGCAGCAATTGAAGCTAGAGGATTTTTATTTGGAGCAGCACTTGCTTCAAGACTTAAAATTGGTTTTGTACCAATAAGAAAAAAAGGAAAACTTCCAAGTACAACTTTGTGTGAAAAATATGAACTTGAATATGGTTTTGATGAGGTTGAAGTTCATTTTGATGCTTTTAGAGATATAAAAAAACCAAAAGTTCTTTTAATAGATGATTTGGTTGTAAGTGGTGGTACAGCAATCGCAGCAGCTAATTTAATAGAAAAATTAGATGCCTCTTTAGTTGAAGCTTGTTTTATTTTGAATTTCTCTATCTTGCCTGGAAAAGCCAAACTTGAAGAGAAAACTCCTGTTTATGCGGTGTTAGAGATATGAGTAACTATATTCCAAAAAAAAGTATATTTGATCCAAATTCAAATGGAGAGTTTGG
>WARP01000056.1_pt1 | contig 35789 bp, 35 predicted proteins | sample 4769151 | NCBI WGS metagenome assembly WARP01 (sample SAMN08893023, study PRJNA449175) | gut metagenome | isolation source: rumen sample fed with dry roughage | host: cow | place: India: Nagpur | collected 2016
GATATGCTGGCTAAAATTTTCACCAGATTTAAAAAATTATACCTGAGCATTTTGCCTTTCGTGCAAATGCTCACTACTATGCAACCAACGATAGATAAGTGAATAAATAAACATGATTGGATGTCTTATTGGCGAGGTGTTGGCTCTAGAAGCACCGACAGTATTATTAAATGTAAATGGCGTGGGCTATGAAATCGATACCCCGCTTTCAACATTTTGCCAATTACAAAAAGGCCAGAAAGTTACCTTATGGACGCATCTCGCCGTTCGTGAAGATGCTCAGCTTTTATATGGTTTCCTGAATGCCCAAGAAAAAACCATCTTCCGTACCCTGCTTAAAGTCAACGGTGTAGGACCTAAAATGGCACTCGGCATTTTATCTACTTTAAGTGTAGAAATGCTGATTCATACCGTTGAGCATGAAGATGTGAATACACTAGTTAAAGTCCCAGGCGTTGGGAAGAAAACAGCTGAACGCTTGATGATTGAACTTCGTGACCGCTTCAAAGCCATGTCAGCTGGCACGACACCAAGCAATTCTACTGTAGAGCAAATCCAGTTTAGTGGTAACTCTGCGGTGGCAGAAGCTGAAGCAGCGTTACAGTCATTAGGTTATAAACCTTTAGAAGCACAAAAACTGATTAATGCCGTTAAAGCGGACTTTACCGAAGCAAGTGATATTATCCGTGCTGCGCTTAAGTCGATGAACAAGTAATTCAAATAGATAAACCGATCTATCCTTAAGTTTGATACGCGATAGGCGACATGGATGTCGCCAAGTTGGATTGGGATATAAGGACATATCCTCAATCCAACAAAAGATTTTTGTTACTTTTGATCTTTCAAAAGTAAGGCATCGCCTACGCGAAAGTAGTGAATATCTTTCATCATTCGCGGCCGTGCAACTAAATGTGGTATTTATGACCATAACGCGATAATCGAATTCACGAAAATAGAACTGACTTAATATGCAAGACCGTCTCATCAGTGGTTCTGAAAAACCCGAAGATCATTTTGATCGTGCCATTCGCCCCACTTCCCTCGATGACTACATCGGTCAACCGGTGGTACGTGAGCAAATGGAAATCTTTATTGGCGCAGCCCGTGGCCGTGGCGAAGCACTCGACCATACCCTTATTTTTGGCCCACCCGGTCTGGGTAAAACCACACTGGCCAATATTATCGCACGCGAAATGGGCGGTAATCTAAAATCGACTTCTGGTCCCATTCTGGAACGTGCCGGTGATTTGGCTGCTATGCTGACCAATTTAGAAGAAGGCGATGTACTCTTTATTGATGAAATTCATCGTCTTTCTCCTGTAATTGAAGAAATTCTGTATCCAGCCATGGAAGATTATCAGCTTGATATCATGATTGGTGAAGGCCCGGGCGCACGTTCAATCAAACTGGATTTACCGCCATTTACCCTAGTTGCAGCAACGACACGTGCAGGCTTGCTCACCTCGCCACTGCGTGACCGTTTTGGTATTGTGCAGCGTTTAGAGTTCTATTCAGTTGCAGACCTGACCCATATTGTTTCACGTTCAGCCTCGTTAATGGACGTTCCCATGACGGATGATGGTGCAAAAGAAATCGCGCGTCGTGCCCGTGGTACACCGCGTATTGCCAACCGTTTGCTGCGTCGTGTTCGTGACTATGCTCAAGTCAAAGGTACAGGCGAAGTGACTCAGGAAATGGCACAACGTGCACTGGATATGCTAAATGTCGATAAAGATGGCTTGGATACTTTAGACCGCCGTTACTTAAGTATGTTGCTTGAGCGTTTTGATGGTGGGCCTGCCGGTGTAGAGGCTTTGGCTGCTGCCATGGCGGAAGATTCAGGCACGCTAGAAGATGTGATTGAACCATATCTGATTCAGCAAGGCTATACCATGCGTACTGCACGTGGCCGTATTGCTACTAATATGGCATATTTGCAGTTTGGCATGACTCCGCCTGAGCCGAAGGATAAGTAATTTAAAAATAGCTTAGGTTTATTAGTGTCGCATAGCTTAAATTTAAGCAAGCTTTGGATACACGAGTGTGGCAAGGATGCCACACGTTACTCATCTCTTGCGCTGCATTTTAAAGCAGTGCTTAAAACTGGCTCAGAATGTTGAGTATGGGTAATAAAGGCTTTTCTTGCGGACTCAGAATATAGTTTGATATCCTCATTTTGGCCTCTCAAAAGTAAGACTTCGCCCACACAAATCCCTTTCGATTTTATTGAAAAATTGCGGCAGTAAAATTTTATAATTTAACTAAGAGGATTTCAAAACCTCTTATCAAGCAAAAAATCAAAGAATATAACTGCTATTTGATGAATCAACTAACACCATGAAAAACAAATTTAAAAAATGCATATGTGATTTTAATTTAATATTTAATCAAAAATAAAAGACTTAAGACTTAGAAATCACCCTCACCTCTTCCACCAGCATCAACTCACAAGCACCATTACCAGTATCTTCACGACTTAAAGAACTACGCCAAGTCCAGCCATCAGCAGCCGTGACCTCAACCAGTTGTCCTTTTAAATAAATCAAATCATCTTGATCAATAGCTTTGAGCTGCTTTGCAATCTGTTTCGATGCAGGGATCAAGTGTGTATTGGCACTGTGCGTTGAAATTTCATTGACGGGTATGGGCGGTGCATTTTCATAACGCCAGTAATACCAGCGATTACTCTGACTGATCGATAACTGTTTATAAACAGCAGGATTGGTCATGCTACCCCATCCCAAAGCAAAATCAACTGGACTAAGTTCCGCCTCTCGTCCAAAACTATAGTCTTCTCTGGATAAAACCCGAAACTCGCCAGCATACGCTTCCAGATTTTTCATCCTATAGCCATCAAACTGATGAATTCCTTGAGCAGACTGATAATCAGCAGCCTCTGAAATACCTTTATCCGGTTTCAGCCAGTAATTCCACAGTGCAAACCCCAAGGCAAAAATAATTATATATTTCAAAAAGCGACTCATTTTAAACTCGAATGTCATGCAGTGTTGTAATGCCCTAATAATGGATTGAATCAAATAAAATTGTTGGGTCACAGATCCGAAAATTAAGAGGGATAAACAAAATTGATAAAAGCTAATTTCACATAAATCGCAAAGTATTTATAGTCTCGAAGTCCATATAAAACCTTTGTATTCCAGCAACTAACAACAAATATACCTTAAAAGTATATTAAGGGCACTCAAATAGTTTTGTCTAAATTTCCTTCATTATGCAATGCTATGGATTCACTGAAATGATCTCAACCTTTAAGGATTCGGTAATATATGGACATATACAAGCAGATCTCCCTTTGTCTTCCACTTTTTCTTTGCAGCCAGCTGAGCCTTGCAGACTGGATTGATGATTCCGTTAAAAATGTAGAAGCCCATACCATTCAGCTTCGACAGCATATTCATCAAAATCCCGAACTGGGCAATATGGAATTCAAAACCTCCGAGCTGGTACAAAAAGAGTTAAAATCTTATGGGATAGAAGTGCGTAAAGGCTATGCCAAAACCGGTGTCATCGGGGTACTTAAAGGAGCTAAACCGGGTCCAGTGATGGCATTACGTGCCGACATGGATGCCCTTCCGATTGAAGAAAAAACTGGACTTCCTTATGCCAGTAAAGTCAAAGCCATTTATCAGGGCAAAGAAACCGATGTCATGCACGGCTGTGGTCATGATGCTCATACCGCGATGTTACTGGGTGCAGCCAAGGCCTTAGCAGCCAATAAAGATAAAATTGCAGGTACTGTGGTATTTGTTTTCCAACCGGCTGAAGAAGGCGGTGCTGATATTGATAATTTTACTCAAGGTCATTTGATCGGTTCACGTAAAATGATTGCCGATGGTGCATTGAACAATCCCAAACCGGAAGTTATTTTTGGTATGCACGTAATGGCAGGTATGCCAAGCGGTAATATCTCCTATAAAGATGGTGCCATTCTGAACAGTGCGGATCATTTACGCATTCAGGTCAACGGCAAGCAGGTACATGGTTCCATGCCCTGGCTGGGTCGCGATCCAATCTATGCTTCGTCGCAAATGATCAACAACATGCAAAGTTTGATTAGTCGTAATGCAGATTTGACCAAAGGCATGGGCGTAGTCAGCATTGGTAGTATTCACGGGGGAACAACGGGTAATGTCATTCCCGATCAGGTGAATATGGTGGGTACCATTCGTTCTAACAGTGAAGATGTTCGCCAGAGCATTTTAAAAACTTTACCGAACATGCTAGAACATAATGCCGCTGCCAATCAGGTCACAGCAAAAGTGGAAATTGCACCCTACGCGCCTGTTACGACCAATGACAAAACCTTAACCAAACTGATGCAACCCACGCTGGCTCAGGTGAATGGCGAAGATAAACTGCATGTATTGGACAACAATGCCAGTGCCAGCGAAGATTTTGCTTATTATGGTCAGCTGATGCCATCCTTGTTTGTCTTTGTGGGGGCAACTCCTGCCGATCAGGACATGACCAAAGCCGCACCTAACCATAACCCGTTATTTATTGTCGATAATAAGACTTTAAAAACCGGGGTAGAAAGCCATGTGCGTTTTATTCTGGATTATCCAAAAGTTGCCGAACAGGTACAGGCCGACTGGAAAAAGAGACAAACCACAAAAAAATAAGTACATTTAAAAAAGTGAGCATCCTTTGCTCACTTTTCGTATTTACAGGTTTTGCGAATTCAATACAGAATAAATTTCATTTGAAACCTTGTGCCATTGGACTCAATTCTCATAATGATAAACTGCCACGCGTTACACAGCTTGACTCTTGGCAAAAAAACCGTCATTTTCACAGTTTTTTTAAAACCGCTAAAAGCACAGCTAAAACCATAAAACTGAATTGAAAAATGGGACACAATCATGGCGAATAAATTCGAATTCAACATTCGTGTATATATTGAAGACACCGATGCCGGTGGCATTGTCTATCATGCAAACCATATTCGTTTTATGGAACGTACCCGTACCGAATGGCTACGTGCTTCAGGCGTAGATCACTACTGGCACCAAAAAGATTACAACTTTGTCGTTCATAAAATTAACGTGAAATATTCACGCCCTATCCTGATGGATGACCTGATTACTGTTACCGCGAGTGTAGTTTCGTGTAAAGCGACATCATTTGTATTGCAACAGAATATTTATCGTGGTGAAATCATGCTTGCCTCTGGTGAAGTCGAATTGGCATGTATCAGCGTAGATGGTATGCGTCCAACCCGACTTCCTGAGGAAATCCGTACACTAATTCTCAAAGAGTTAGGACAAGACTAAAAAAATTTATTGGCACATTGTAACTATGGCAACACAACTAGAATCTTCGCTACACGTATCAGATCTTATTTTACAAGCAAGTCCTGTGGTTCAACTGGTAATGCTGCTGCTACTTCTGGCATCATTATATAGTTGGTATCTGATTGCCAAGTTACATATGAGTTATAAAAAAGCCCAGGCCGAAGATCAACACTTTCAAAAAATCTTCTGGTCGGGGGCTGAATTAAATACCCTGTATAACAATGCCCAGCTCAATTCCAAACGTGTCGGTCTGGAAGATATTTTCTATCATGGCTTGGGTGAATTTTTCAAACTTAAAAAACGCAATGCGCCTGCCCAGCAAAGTATTGAAAGTACTGAACGTATCCTGCGTGTGGGTCTTAGCCGTGATCAGGGACATCTTGAACAAGGTTTGGGTGCGCTGGCAAGCATTGGTTCAGTTGCGCCTTATGTCGGACTGTTTGGTACGGTTTGGGGCATCATGAATGCCTTTATTGGTCTGGCAGAGGTCGATCAGGTTACGCTGGCAACCGTAGCTCCAGGTATTGCCGAAGCGTTAATCGCCACTGCAATTGGTCTGTTTGCAGCCATTCCTGCTGTTTTGGCCTTTAACCATTACACCGCAAAAGGTGAAGCAGTTTATTCAGACCGCGCTTTATTTGCTGAAGAAATGGTGGCGCTGTTACAACGTCAAACTGTGGGTTCTACACAGGAAAATGACTGATGGCAATTCAACGTTCCGGACGCTTTGAGCGTATTAAAAAACCATTAAAAAGTGACATGAATGTTGTCCCTTATATCGACGTGATGCTGGTGCTGTTGGTGATTTTTATGGTCACTGCACCCATGATTACGACTGGTGTAAAAGTTGATTTGCCTCAAGCAAATGGTACACCCATACAGGCCGAAGACCGCCCTGCCATTGTCACGCTTGAAACAGATGGCACCATTAAACTTGAAGATAAATCACATAATAATGATGTACTCACACTCGATGAATTAAAAGCTGTACTGACTGAGTCACAACGTGAAGCTTCAGCACAGAAAAAACAAATGAGTGTACTGATTAACGGCAGTGAATCTCGTCCTTATGGTGAAGTCATGAAACTCATGTCTGCCTTACAGGATGCAGGATTAACTCAAGTGGGTTTACTGACTGAGCCATTAAAATAATTTATGAAAGATTTTAAAAAGCCGCCTTTTAAACAAAATGCAGTTGCGATTGGCTTCACCCTTGGGGTGCATGTTATTGCAGTGGTTGGCTTGCTTTATCTGGGCATGAGTCAACCACCTGAGCCTCCCAAAAAGATCACTACCATTTTAGTTAAACCTGAAGATTTAAAACCTGTCACAGCTGAAGTCACAGAGTTTGATGAAACAGCAGATAAAAATGTCGCTGAACAAATCACCCAAACGGCTGAACCAAGTGTTGAACCTGCTCCTGTGATTCCAGTTGCACCACCTGTTCCAACACCAGCAAAACCTGATAGCAATAAAGCTGCACAGCAAGCGAAGGCTGCTGCTGAAGCGATGCAAAAAGCTGAACAGCAAGCTGCTGAAAATGCCAAAGTTACCGAAGCAAATAAATTAAAAGCCCAAGCTGAGGCTACTGCAAAAGCTCAGGCAAATGCTGCCGAGAAAGCCAAAGCCGATGCTGCAAATAAAGCCAAGGCTGATGCCGATGCAAAAGTGGAAGCAGATGCCAAACGTAAAGCAGATCAGGCTGAACGTGCAAAAGCAGAAAAAGTAAAAGCGGATGCATTAAGAAAAGCGGAAGCTGATAAACAGCGTGCTGAAGCAGCCGTAAAAGCCAAAGCAGATGCAGCTAACAAAGTCAAAGCGGACGCTGCTGTAAAAGCTAAAGCAGATGCTGCTAATAAGGCAAAAACCGACGCTGCGAATAAAGCCAAGGTCGATACCGCCGCAAAAGCAAAAGCCGATGCTGCAAATAAAGCTAAGGCTGATGCCGCTGCAAAAGCTAAAGCCGATGCTGCAAATAAAGCTAAAGCGGATGCGGAAGCACGTGAACGTGCCGTGGAAGAAGCCAAAGCATCAGCCGCCAAACAGGCAGCGGAAGAAGCTGCAACCAAAAAGGCTGAAGCCAAGAAAATTGCCTCAACAGCAAAACGTGATTTTGAAAATAAAATCAAACGTGCATGGGACATCCCAAGTGGCTCATCAGGTCAAAAAGCCACTGCCAGAGTCACTTTAAGTGATAGCGGTTCGGTTCAGTCGGTGATTGTCAACTCGAGCGACCCTGACATGAAAGCCAGTGTAGAAGCTGCTGTTCGGGCAGCTGCACCTTATCCAATGCCTTCAGATCCCGATGCACGACGTGAAGCAAGAACCTTTACTTCAAGCTTTACGGCGAAATAGTATAAAAAGCCACATCAAATTTTCATTGATGTGGCTTTTTTTGACATTTAAACTAAGACAGCCGATAAAACAGCCAAAATTTTATTCACTTTTCACAGTCTTATAACAGTTTAGTCATCATGATGGGCTTTCAATCACTCAAAATCATGCCATTATGTGACACAAGCAGATTCACAATAATTTATATTTTTTAGAGTACGTAGCAGATGATGGAAATGACGCGTAAACATCTACTTTGCCTAACCATTTTGGCCGCTTTAAGCCCGGTATTAGCCACGCAATCCTATGCTCAATTACATCTGGAGATTGCTAAGGCACCTGAAGAAGCGCCAAAAATTGCCATTATTCCATTTAATAATGATCAAAGTATTTACCCAATCGTCGAAAATGACCTGAACCGTTCCGGTAAATTTTCCAGCGCTTCCAAAAATCTTCCTGCCACTGCAAGCATGAATAATCCAAATGCAGAAGCATGGAAATCTGCCGGTGTACCTTATGTGGTAACCGGCACGGTAAAAACTACCGATAATGGCAGTTTTGAAGTTCATTATCAGCTCTATGATATAGAAAAACAGCAATACCTATTAAATGAATTATTGACGGTACCTGCCTCACGTATCCGTCAAGCTGGTCATATGATCAGTGATGCCATCTATCAAGCATTGACCGGCATTCCAGGTGATTTCAGCGGTCGTATCGCCTATGTACTGCGTAACCCAGCAACACCGGAACAACGCTATACCCTGCAAATTGCCGATACCGATGGTGAGCAGCCGAGAACCATTCTGACTTCCCGTGATCCTATCCTGTCACCGGCCTGGACCCCAGACGCAAAAAAAATTGCTTACGTTTCATTTGAAACCAAACGTCCGGCCATTTATGTACAGGACTTGGCTACAGGAAACCGTGAAAAGCTGGCCAGCTTCCGTGGACTCAATGGTGCGCCAAGTTTCTCACCGGATGGCAAGAGCATGCTATTTACAGCTTCCATGCATGGCAATCCTGAAATCTATCAAATGAACCTGGATACGCGTGAACTACAGCGCATGACCAATGACAGTGCCATTGATACTGAAGCACGTTATGCTCCAGACGGTAAATCCTTTATTTTCACCTCTGACCGCGGTGGTTCAGCACAGATTTATAGCTATAATTTTGCCAATACTTCAGCCAAACGTCTAACTTTCCGTGGCGCATTTAATGCCCGTGGTACCTTAAGTGCAGATGGCAAAAAAATTGCTCTGGTCCATCGTCCAAGTGGTAGCAACTATAAAGTGGCCATCCAGGACATCAACACCGGTATTACCAACATTCTTACCCCGACCAGTCTGGATGAGTCACCAAGTTTCTCTCCAAATGGTCAAATGGTGGTCTATGCAACCCGTGAAGGAAATCGCGGCTTATTGTCCATCATGTCACTGGATGGCCGTTTCCGCATGAACTTGCCAAGTGAACAAGGTGAAGTACGCGAACCAGCTTGGGCCCCTAAATAACAATACAAGCGAATTAATTTTATTAATCTAAAGTAATGATAATCATGGAGATAAAGATGAAAGCAGTTCAATTATTGGTCCTTCCTATTCTTGCTACAGCATTGGTGATGACTGGATGTGCCAGCCGCAAGCCTGCTGCTGAAATTCAGGCAGGACAAAATCCGAGCGGAGCCACTACCGTCAGTACTGAAGGTCTAAGTGAAGATGCTGCCTTGAATGCACAAAACCTGGCAGGTGCGTCATCTAAAGGTGTGACTGCTGCGAACAAGGCATTCCTAGCCAAGCGTGTGGTTCACTTTGACTATGACAGCAGTGAACTTTCAAATGAGGACTATCAAACCCTTCAGGCACATGCCCAATTTCTTGTAGCCAATGCCAACTCAAAAGTTGCTTTGACAGGTCATACCGATGAACGTGGTACCCGTGAATACAACATGGCCTTGGGCGAACGTCGTGCCAAGGCAGTAGAAAGTTTCTTGCTGACTAACGGTGTAGCTGCAACCCAGTTGGAAGCCGTAAGCTATGGCAAGGAAATGCCGGTTAATCCAGGTCATGACGAAAATGCATGGAAAGAAAACCGCCGCGTAGAAATTAACTACGAAGCCGTTCCGCCTTTATTAAAATAGGGGTTGGCATAAAAAAGCGCTCAATTTGAGCGCTTTTTTTATGCTTTCTCAGATGCCTGAGATGCTTCTTGCGGATGCTGCATGGATTCAATCAGATCATGCTTGTTGAATTTTTTGTATTCAGGTTTAGCTTCATATGCTTTCCACGCCTCTTTTACTTTTTCGGCAGAAATATCATCTAAACTCATAGCTTCATTTGGGGTTGGAGTTGCATCAAACTTTTGTGTTGTCATAATTATGCTCCTATCACGTTTTCCATAACCTATAGACCTCAACATAGCATTTTCCACAGAACTTACAAGAGTAAAATCGCGACAAATAGTCGAGTTTAATTGTTCTTTTGCCGCGTTCTCATCTAAAATAGCTGCCCATATTCATTTGATAATTTTTTATCATTTTCTAATTGGAGCTTTCCTGTCATGTCATACCTCACCCTTTCCCAATATTTACAACAACAAAACGGGAATCTTACACCTGAATTGGCTCAAGTTATTGAAACAATTGGCAATACATGTAAAGACATCGATCAATTATTGCAAAAAGGTGCTTTGGCTGGTGTTTTAGGTAGTGCACAACACGAAAACGTTCAGGGTGAAGAACAAAAGAAACTTGATGTAATTTCAAATGATTATTTAATTAATGCTTTAAAAGTTCATCCACATGTGGGTGGTCTGGCTTCTGAAGAATTAGACGAATTCACTCCTGCACAAGAAAACGGCAAATATTTGGTATTGTTTGATCCTCTCGATGGTTCCAGCAATATCGATATCAACATGTGTGTCGGGACCATTTTCTCTATTTTGCCTGCTAAAAATGCAGTGACCAAAGCTGAAGACTTTATGCAAGCCGGCACAAGCCAGGCTGCTGCAGGTTACGTGCTTTATGGCCCATCCACCATGATGGCGCTAACTGTAGGTGCTGGGGTAGTATTCTTTACTTTCGACCCTGAAAGCAAAGAATTTTTAATGACTTCTGAAAATATTCAGGTTGCTGCCGATACTAAAGAATATGCCATCAACGCATCGAATCAACGTCACTGGGAAGCACCGGTAAAACGTTATATTGATGAATTGCTTGCAGGAAAAACAGGCCCGCGTGAAAAAGACTTTAACATGCGTTGGGTGGCATGTATGGTGGGTGATATTCACCGTATTCTTTGCCGTAGCGGTATCTTTATGTACCCATATGACACTAAAGATCCGAAAAAAGCCGGTCGTCTACGTTTAATGTATGAAGCAAACCCAATGAGTATGCTGATGGAACAGGCAGGTGGTGCATCTACCACTGGTCGCGTACGTATTCTGGACATCCAGCCGACTGAACTTCACCAACGTGTACCTGTAGTGATTGGTTCTAAAAACGAAGTTGACCTCGTAACTGGCTATCATAATTAATTTTTCTTATAGCGGAAGTAAGTCCTCATAACTTGCTTCCGTGGATTTATTCTCCCATGCCGACTATTTTTCTAGAATCAAAAGATAATCCCAAAATTAAACACTTGCGTGGCTTAATTGAGCAGAATTCATATCGCAAAAAACAAGGTCAAACCGTACTTGAAGGCACCCATTTGTGTCTGGCCTGGTTAGCTGAAGATAGAAAAATCAAATCTATTTTTACCACCGAACAGGCTTTAAACCATCCTGATTTTGACCGTATTGCCGAGCAATACCAAGGTGCAGTCTTTGTCATTGGTGAATCCCTGTATAAAGATTTAAGTACGCTGGGCACCACACTGGCTTGTCTTGCCATCGTCGATTTACCCACTTCCCGCCATGCTTTAGATTTCACGGCAGACACCTTAATTCTGGAAAATATTCAGGACCCTGGCAATGTCGGTACTTTACTCCGCTCCGCTGCTGCTGCCGGTATTCGACAAATTGTCTGCACCAAAGGTTCAGCTTCGCTTTGGTCACCACGAGTACTGCGTGCCGGAATGGGTGCACATTTCTCCTTGCATACTTATGAAAATGTGACACTGGAAGATATTTTGTCTCAATTCAAGATTCCGGTATATGTAACCAGTTCACATGAATCAGAAAGCTTGTATACGAAAGATTTGACCCAATCCTGTGTCTGGATTTTAGGCAACGAAGGTCAAGGGGTTTCTGAGTACGCCCTTGCACATGCACAAGCCGTTTCCATACCCCAGCCCGGCGGACAAGAATCCCTGAATGTTGCTATTGCGGGTTCAGTCTGTTTCTTTGAAATGGTTCGTCAGCGTTTATAAACTGATCTTTCGTTACTTTATTTTAAACATCACTGATGGATGTTAAAAAATAGACTACACTAGAAAAATAATATTATTTTTGTCAACCAAACCATTATTTTCAACGTTATATAAACTATGAAATTGGAAATAATGGTGGGTATCCAATGACAGGATTTTCCATCTCTATGGATTCAGCACCAAAACAGTCTCAGTCAGAAAATTTAAGTACTCTGAAGAGTACGGCTGAACAACGCCTGAAGACTTTTATGCAGGATGTGACTGGACGTGCCTTGGTCATGATGGAAAGTGCGACTCAAGGTCAACAAGGTATCGCGATGGATTTGGTACAGGAAGCATTTATTTCCTTGCACAAAGCTTATGCTGATAAATCGACTGATGAATGGTATCCCCTGTTTTACACCATCTTAAACCATAAACTGCAAGACTGGCGCAGAAAAGAAGCTCGTCGGGTGCAACCTTTTTCTTTTTTCAAGAAAGTCAGTCTGGATGATGACGATCTTGAGTTAAATGATATTGTCGATGAGACTACTCCTAGTCCATTCGATTTTCTTAATCAAGCCGTGACTGCCGAAGAAATCAAAGAAGCCATCGCTCAGCTTCCTGTTCGCCAGCAGCAAGCTTTTATGCTTCGTGCTTGGGAAGGTTTTGATACACACACAACTGCACAAATCATGCAGTGCAGTGAAGGGAGTGTAAAAACCCATTATCACCGTGCTATTCAAGGCCTCAAAGCTTCTTTAGCACATTTGAATCCATATCGTGGAGGGTCATCCGAATGAAACAAGATGATTTCTTAAAACAAGTTACTTCCAAACTCGATGGGCTCGCACAACATCACAAAGCCAAACCCGTGGTGATGCATCATGTCATTGAAGAAATTCAAGCACGAGAAACATCCCGTTATGGGCTTTGGAAAATGTCAGGTTTTGCTCTTGCCGCCGCAATTGCAGGATTCGTGGTATTGCCAAACTCCTTTGAAATATCAGAAAAACCGCAAAATCAAGTAGTAGTGACCCCAAAACTATCTCCTCAAATGGTTGAAGATTTGGAAATGTTAATGGTTTTAGGTGAGGATAAGGTTCCACATGGCAGCTAAAAAATTAGCCTTTGCTTTTTGTGCACTCGGATTTTTACAAACCAGTTTTGCTGGTTTCGAACGTTTTTGGATTTTTTCCAAAGATGCTGATACACAAGTTGCAGAAACCTGGGAAACATTATCCGATAGTGAACAACGTGCACTCATTCAACGTTACCAATCACTCAAAGAATTACCCGAAGCACAAGGCACTACTTTACAGCAGCGTATGGATTGGTTTACCCAACTTCCAGAACAAGAAAAACAGAAAATGCGTGAAACCTGGCAGAAAATGAGCAGCCAAGAACGTAAAGAATTGGGTATTCGTATGCAAAAAGCGACACCTGAAGAGCGCCCGCTCATTCGCGAAGAATATATCAGTAAATATTTCCCACAAACGACTAAAAATCATTAATTATTTGATGATATTAAAAAATTAAAATCAAAAAAGCCGCTGAAGTCAGCGGCTTTTTTATTATTTCATTCGATAACGTCGATATAAAGTTAAACCTAGAATAGCAAATACACCATATACTCCAAATGCCCCACCACCACTCGATGATGAATTGGTATTTTGGACAGTGTTGTTCAGATAAATAGTGGCAGTATTTGATCCCAATCCCTCAGCATCATATATTTTATAAGTCACCGGATAATCGAATTGACTGAGATTATTCTTAACTGCAAAATGCAATTTTCCACCATAACATATATTACTGGCATCAGTACCCGGACAAGGACCCTGGCGTTCTGCCGTCATAGTCAACCCAGCTGGTAACTTCTCAATTTGGATTGGAATCTCTTGTCCTTGTTTATTTTGGTAAAATGCCGGTTTTGCTGCAGCTACAGTAGAAGTCAGGCCATCACCATTATCATGGTCATTTTCCAGAGGATTAACGGTTACTTCCAGATTAGAACTTGAACTAATAGAATAAATATCATCCTTTGCAACAGGAGTAATATTTACAAAACTGGCCTGTAAAATACCTGAAGACTGCTTGGCTTCACCACCCTTTTCTTTAAGCGTGTATTTACAATAGGCATAATCAGCAGTATTAAGCAATTCACCACTTGTACGATAGATCATGATCTGTTTGAAATCTGCATTCCATTCGCATTTTAAGTCATCTAGTTCACCTTTTAGCACAGCATTACCATCGGTTACGGTGAGTGTACCAATGCCATAAGGCTCAACCTCAACAGTATAGTTATCGGCATTTAAACTCTTGATGCGATAGTCTTCACCTGATGTATCACTTACCTGCTCTTCTGCAGGAATCGCCAGTACAAATGGGTCAAAATAAATAGCACGGTATTTTTGGTGCTGCTTGGTATATTTCAACAGATTTTCGTATTGAGCTAATTCCTCTTTGAAATCATTGATTCCGGTTGAGTTTTTAACTCCTTCATCAATTAATGCCTTAAGTTCATCAATATTGGACTGATAAAATTCCAGTAAACTAATAATCGAGCTATTTTTTAAATCTGTAATATCTATAGCGGATAAATTCATACGTTCAACCGAACCGATATCGCAACTATTCTTTTTGCTTGGTTCAAGTTGTAAAACTGTATCTAAAAAACGGCTTAAACCGCGTTGATCATAATCACTACAACCTGAACGATTGACATCAATTAAATCTGCCGCACTTTGATTATCTCTTGGATAATATAAAGGCAAGAACATATTATATGCTGATGATTCCGTCATCTTAGACAGTAAGCTAGAAAAACTGGTGCTAGAGACATCTAAATTTTTCGAACTTTCAACCGTGGACTCTAAAGTAATTTTAGGTAACACACATTGATCTGTTCCTGATGCCAAGTTCAAGGCATTATTGCTTGCAACAAAAATCATTTTTTCACTCGGAACACCATTAACCGAGTTATAACGACAGGATTTATCCGAATTATTAAAAGCCAGAATATTGAATGCGAAAACTTTGCTGCCCGATTGATCATATAAAAAGGTGCTGTATGCTGAATTTTCTACGATCGTATTACTAATGGCGGTTAAAGTTGAATAAGGACTAAAACGATCTAAGCCGTCACTCACTGCCCGTAAAATACTACCGCTACTTGAGTTTGCTATATTTTGTGCAATCGTATTCGCAGATAAATTTACCTTTGCAACACCACAAAAATCTAATGCACTCGCACTGGCGATTGAACCATTCTGAATAATACTGCTTTGAGCAATGATCACCGCAGGTTTGGTATCTCCCAGATTGCCGTAACAATCCATTGCAATAACACTGCCTTTATTGGCCTGATTCCCTTGAATTAAGCTGTTACTTATCTTGACTTCTTTTTCAATATCTTGCGCAATATTATAAATTGCACCCCCTGCAATATCCGCTTTCGAATTTAGAATTGCACCCTTATTGAAGCTTAAAGCCCCACCGAGTAATAATGCCCCACCCCGACCATTTTCAGCATAACCTTTTTCAAGTTGAATATCATTTAGCGTTAGACTGGTTTCACTAATACTGGTATTAAAAATTCTTGAACGATTTTCACCGCTAATAATAGTTTTTATCTGTTCAAATGCAGGATATTTTTGTGTCAGTTTATCTTTTTCATCATAGTTAAAACGTGAAACGCCACTAATCACCAAAGCCGATTCCGGCACGAGTTCTGAACTTAATTTATATGTACCAGCTTCTAATTGAATTTTATCTGCTACACCATTAAGCGTATTTCCAGCTGTACACCCCCCATAACCTATATTTTTTTTCGCAGTAATGATTGCTTCACGCAATGAACATGCATTACTGTTTTCACCATTTTCGTCTGCAAACGTTGTGACCTTAATGGTTTTATCCTCCGCTGCCATTAATGACATAGCAGATAAAACCATAATGCAGAGCAATCCTTTTTTATAATTGTGCATTACTTTTTTCCTACTTTTTTATTTCTTATAATGATGCAGACCAATCAGACCTAATAAAGCCAATAAATTCAACAGCCCAAATGCACCACCTGATGTTTTGACGCTTTTGCTATCCATAGCATTACTTTGCTCTTGCACCATATTTGCACTAAGCACCAGATATTTTTTATTTTCATTAAAACGCGTAGAAGATGTAACGACACGCAGTTCAAAAATATCTGCACCGCGCCAACTACCATTTGGCGTGTAAACCAAATTACCATCAATATCTAAAGTCAGTGAACCTTTGCTCTCCGTTAAAGTTTGATCAACATATACACAGCCATCTTGCCATTGTTCACCATTGGGATGTTTGCCCAATAGCGCTTCACATTTTTCTTTCGGATATAAGTCACTGTCACCCAAGTATTGCAAGATATTGATTTTCGCTATTTCTCCAACTTTTAAGTCCTGACCAATACGTGCAATGGTCGTGGGTACAATAATCTCAATAGCACCGCGGTCACACCAGCTGTTATCAGTGGTTCTGCTCTTATCGCGCTGATCTAATCCTTCACAAATCACCTGAACATGCTCAGTATCTGAATCAACTCGCCCTTTATTTAAAATGAGCGTGTCAAACATGTTATTTGCACTAAATAAAATACGTGGCCGTATATATCCTAAAAAAGTATCTTTTGCTGTTGCATAAGGACAAAGTAAGGCTTCTTGGTCTGCAATGAGTGATTTACAACTGCCCTCGCTACTGTCTCCTGCAAAAAGTTTATTGCCAGTCCAAAATTCATTCGGATAATTGGCATCACCACTTCTACATTCAGAAGTAACCAAGTTATTTTGCAAAATACTTTTATCATCACTACTAAATTGGCAATTATTATTTGTTCCATTTGGATTACCAATCACAATACTGTTAGCCATATAGCCTTGAGCATTTGGTGCTTCAAACTGCACACCTGCAGTATTTGCAACAATAGTCAGATTATTTAAGCCTATTCCATCCCGAATATTAACAGCATAGCCTGTGTTATTCACAAAGGTACTGTTGGTAATCATATTTATCTTAGAAGGAAAGGTCAGTTTAGAGGGGTCTAGAATATTCTTTTCACTAAAAATGTTGGCAGTACCCGAAGTGGTTTTATTATTTTTAAAAACAACATTCGTGATGGTGAAATTTGGACGTTGACTGTATAAAATACCACCACTCATCGCTTCGTTATTTTCAATCAGACTGTTGCTAATCGATACACGGCTACTATATACATCGGCATCAGTATTCTCACCTACGTTATAAATAGCTCCTCCTAAACGCGCTATTCCTCCCGTGAGTTTTACATACTTTAAGACCAAGTTTTCATTATTATATAAAATACCGCCGCGATCGGCACAGACACTCTTTTGACAACCTTCAAAACTGACTTCTTGTATGTTTACTATAACGCGTTCTTTGACATTATCATCAATATTAAAAACCTGATCTTGGCCTGTCATACGAATAATGGCGTTATTTAAACCGGCAACAGCTGTGTCACTAACATTGGTTTCATAATAAGTTTTCAAATTAAGTGCTGATGTAATATTAATTTTACTTGTCAGCGTATAGACTTTTAATTTATCTAGCAGAATAGTCGAGGTAGAGTTTTCTCCTCCACAGCCATAAAAACCTTCTTTCGGCAACCCCAAATTAACGTATTCTATTGCTTCACGTAATGAGCATTCCTTGTCATCTTTTTTAGTATCTTCAGTCGTATTTACGATAATATCTGCACTATAAGCATGTCCTGCAAAGCATAACATCCCTATACCTATGCTCCGCTTGAGCATATTACTCTCCTTATATTCTTTAATTTTTTTTATTCTTTAGTTGCAACATCCCTGCAACATCGAACTATTTTGCTGTACTTTGTCACAGCTTGAGTAATTACTCAAGATTTTTTATTTTTTACCGATATTCATCGATCAAGGCATAAATTTGTCTTAAATTCGCATGACTAATCTTAGTTTTCTCACCTTTTAATAGCTGAATAAGCTGTTCTAAAGTTTGCAGTAAAACCGAAGTCTGATGAGGTCCATGAGCCAATAAATAGTCAATAATCTGCTGGTCAATATGAATTCCCCGACGCGATAACACCGAGTTCACCAATGCATAACGGTCAGCATATAAACTCCCTGAGGGTACCTTGACACTGACTGCCTGAGTCAGGCGGGACTGTAAATCCGGAAGTTCAAGTTTCAATTCAATCGGGGCCATACGGGAAGAAAAAACCAGCTGTCCACCACCTTCATTATTGTAATTAATTAAATGAAAAACTGCTTTTTGCCAATGTGGAACACCGCTGATCGCTTCGATATCATCCAATGCAACCAGATCGTATTGATCTAATGAGCTAATCGCTTCAGTCGGTGCATCCAGCAATTCCAGCAGTGAAACCTGAATTGCAGACTTGCCTATTTCCAGATAGGAATCACAAATAGCAGAAAGCAAATGACTCTTGCCGGATCCTGCACCACCATAGACATAAAAGCGGTTCATTAAACCGGCATGGAGTTGTCGAACTGCATCGATCACATGCCCCCATCCCGGCCCAGAAAAATCGCTAATTCTGGCGTCCAGTTGAGGTTCAATATCGAGTTGCAGTTGACGCATATATGGGTTTTAACCTTAAGGTTCTTTATTATCTATCGATTCAATCTTACTCGATTTTTCAGTCTCTTGCAGATTTTTTGCAGGATGATTTTTGACTTCAATATCAATATCAATCTGTTCGCTTTCAATTGAAACCGATCCTATATCAGTGTTCTCTATCACCACTTGAGGGTGCCCGTAAACACGGCTCTTTTCATAATACTCTCGTACATGACGTAGCAGTACGACAATGACGGCGGCTACAGGCAAGGCAATCAGCATTCCCAAGAAACCTGCAAGCTGGGCACCTGCCAATACTGCAAACACTACAGCAACTGGTGATAAACCAATTTTATCACCTAACAGGAAAGGTTGCAGAATATAACCTTCTACCATCTGCCCCACCATGAAAACCACAACCACCAAGGCAAGATGGGTCCAATCCAGACCAAATTGAAATAGTGTGGCGATTACAGCAGCAATGATTCCCACCGCAAAACCCAAATAAGGAATAATACTGGCCAGACCTGCAATCATGCCGATAATCAGACCGACTTCAAGCCCAATCATTTGCAAACCCACTGCATAGACCACGCCCAGCAAAAACATCACCAAAAATTGACCTTTAACAAAAGCACCTAAAACACTGTGACATTCACTGACAATATTCAAAGTTGCCTTTTCATAAGGACGCGGAATCAATCTACGGAAACTGTCCAGCATGCGCTCCCAATCCAGCAGGAAATAGAAAGCAATAATTGGAATTAATATTATTGTTCCACCAATTTGAATAAAATTCAGACCAGACTGGGCAACCTTCAGCACGACCGCCTGAATACTGTCCGCACTGTAATTGGTTTGAATGTAATCCATAATGGCCGAGGACATCTGCTCGGTGTCTATTTCCATCGGCACCAGATTAAATGTATGCGACAACCACGGCAGGAAAGTATAATTGACCCAGTGCATACCTGCAGGAATACTGGTTTTGGCATACATTAGCTGTTTCCAGACCAGTGGAACCAGATACCACATTGCCCAAGTCAATACGACCCCAATCCCTATAAACACCACACTAATCGACACCCAGCGCGGCAAACCGATACGATGTAACTTATCTACTAAAGGACTAAACAGATAGGCAATTAAAAATGCCCCGATGAAAGGTAATACTACCGGTTTAAGCAGATACAGAACCCAAAGGATAAATGCAATTGCTGCAAGTATAAAAATGCGTCGTGAAGTGCGATCGACCATAGAAACTCGCCTTTTTTCGGTTTATTTGTTCTAGACAGTAAAATATTTTAATAAAGATAGCATTTTAGCGCATAAATAACATAAGAGTTTCGTATATTCGGGTATAATCGCGGCGCGAATGCGGAGACTTCATTATGAGCAACTCAACTTCCCCTAACACTGGTTTAAGCTATAAAGATGCGGGTGTCGACATTGAAGCGGGCGACTTACTCGTCGATCGTATCAAATCTGTCGCAAAACGTACTTCTCGTCCTGAAGTCATGGGCGGACTAGGCGGCTTTGGCGCACTTTGTAAAATCCCTAAAGGTTATGAAGAACCTGTTCTCGTATCTGGCACAGATGGTGTTGGTACAAAATTACGTTTGGCATTGAGTTTGAACCGTCATGACACAATTGGTCAGGACCTGGTGGCAATGTGTGTCAACGATCTTCTTGTATGTGGTGCAGAACCATTATTCTTCCTCGACTACTATGCAACAGGTCACTTGAATGTTGATGTTGCAGCAAATGTAGTAACAGGTATTGGTGCGGGTTGTGAGCTTGCGGGTTGTGCACTTGTAGGCGGTGAAACTGCCGAAATGCCAGGCATGTATGAAGGCGAAGACTATGACCTTGCAGGTTTCTGCGTAGGTGTAGTTGAGCAAAGCAAAATTATTGATGGCTCTAAAGTTAAAGCGGGTGACGTTTTAGTGGGTGTTGCATCTTCAGGTGCACATTCAAATGGTTACTCTCTTCTTCGTAAAATTCTTGACGTGAAAAACGTTGACCTCACTCAAATTGTTGATGGTCGCCCACTTGCAGATACAGCAATGGAACCAACACGTATTTATGTGAAGCCAATTCTTGAATTGCTTAAACAGGTTGATGTTCACGCGATGGCACACATCACGGGTGGCGGTTTGCCAGGTAACTTACCTCGCGTACTTCCAAACGGTGCTCAAGCAGTGATTAATGAATCTTCTTGGCAATGGCCGGAACTGTTCAAACTTCTTCAAAAAGAAGGTGGTGTTGAACAATTTGAAATGTACCGCACATTTAACTGTGGCGTAGGTATGGTACTGGCTGTTGATGCAGCAGATGCTGACAAAACTGTTGCGTTGCTAAACCAGTTTGGCGAAAAAGCATGGACCATGGGTCATATCGTCGACAATGCTGAATCTGTTGAAGGTGCAGACGAAAAAATTCGTGTAGTTTTTGCATAAGTACTTCGCATGATTAAAATTGCTGTCCTTGTTTCAGGAAGTGGAAGTAACCTACAGGCCCTGATTGATGCCAATCTTTCAGGTCAAATTGTCGGGGTCATTTCCAACAAACCTGAAGCATATGCTTTAGAACGTGCTGCAAAAGCGGGCATTCAAACTGCCGTTATTGAACACAAGCAATATCCTAACCGTGAAGCCTTTGATGATGTCATGCATCAGCAATTGCTTGATTGGGATGTTGATCTGGTGATACTTGCAGGCTTTATGCGCATTTTGAGTGCCAAATTTGTCAAAGCCTGGGAAGGGAAAATGCTCAACATTCACCCTTCCCTGCTGCCATACTACAAAGGCATGCATACCCATCAACGTGTACTTAACACCGGTGATGTACTACATGGCTGTACGGTTCACTATGTCACTGCCGAACTGGATGCAGGTCAGGCTTTGGCTCAAGGTGTGTTGAAAGTGAATCTGCATGACAACGTTAGCAGTCTTGCCAACCGTGTGCATGTACTTGAACATGTCATTTACCCGCAAGTGGTGGAATGGATCTGTAATGGAACCATTCAGCATACTGAACAGGGTGTATTGTATCGAGGTCAGACAATGAAAGAGCCGGTGCAATTCTGCAAGTTTTAAAGAATATCAACGCATAAAAAAACGCATCCTCGGATGCGTTTTTTTATTGCTTCATTTTTTACTCATTAACTGACGCAGATTACACTGCCGGCTGTTGAATCAGTTGCTTGATCAATTCTACAGTCTCAAGCGGTTTTTCCAGCGGAAACATATGACTTCCCGGAACAACCGTATAGGGAATTCCAAACTTCTTTTTCGCAATTTGCGGAAAGCCCCGCTTAATAAATGGCCCTTGTTCCGCCATCAGCAGCTGGACAGGCACTTGAGGTTTTGGCTGTGGCAGCCACCATAATGATGGATTGGTTCTAAAAATATTCACCTCATCCATTTTGGAAATGGTCAACTCCACCCCGCCTCGCACCTTATCTTCCGTTAAAGCATGATCGATATAGGCCTGGAAACAGCTTTCATCAAAATGTTGATAAAAGCCTTTGGGACGCAGCAATTCAGCTGCTTGTTCACGACTTTCCCAATGATCTCTGCGACGTAAGGACAAAGAAGCCGGCGACATTTTATCTACGGCTTTCAGCTTTAAAGTTTTGGCCACGTGCAAAGCAAAGGCGTCTTTCCCCATAATTAAAGGCGGATCAATCATAATGACCTGCTCAAACAGTTCAGGACGTTTTAAGGCTGCCTGAAAAGTCAGCACTGCCCCCAAAGAATGACCAAGGCCAATGACTTTGCTGCCATTAGCCTGGCGCACAATACTGTCAACCACTTGATTGGTCAGACTGTGCCAGTGATTGTCTATGGGATAACGCTTGTCCGGACCAAGCAAGGGGACATAAATAATGTCATATTCATCTTTCAGTCCATCAAACAGCTTTTGATAAACTTTCGATGGCACGCCATTGGCGTGCGCAAAGTGGATTACTGGTTTCATTGCAGTTTTGTCGTTTGTTCAGATTGGACTTGCTGTGAAATCGAGCTGGCAAAACCCTGTCCAATTGAACTTCCCATACGTCCTAGTACTGAATCGAAAGGATTATATTCAATGGTATAATTTACTGCTTTTTCCAGTTTCAGTTCTCGTTTCAAACTATTTAAACTGCCGGTACGGTCTGCAATGCCCAATTTCACTGCCTGTTCACCTGTCCAGAACAAACCTGAGAAGATTGCAGGATCAGTCGATTTCAATTTTTTACCACGGCCTTGTTTTACGGCATTGATAAAATGGTCGTGCACATTATCCAGCACTCCTTGTACATGAGCCTTTTGCGCAGGATCTACTGGCTGAGTCATTGATAAAAGTGCCTTGTTCTCACCAGATGTCATGGTACGGTCTTCAACACCTAACTTTTGCATCAAACCATTCACGCCATAGTTCGGCATAATCACACCAATAGAACCCACCAGACTGGATGGATTGACAATGATCTCATCTGCTGCTGAAGCAATATAGTAAGCACCTGAGGCACCAGTATCACCAATAATGGCATACAGTTTTTTGTCTGCATGGGCTTTTTTCAAATATTGAATTTCTTGCCAGATTTCATCCGATTGCACAGGTGACCCGCCTGGCGAATTAATATTTAAAACCACAGCTTTACTTTGTTTATTTTCAAAGGCTTTTTTGAGTGCTTTGATTGTATCATTACTATTCACGCTTTGCTTGTCTGCAGCAATGGTACCAATAATGTCGACCACGGCAATATGTGAGCTGGTGGTCGCCGTTGGATCTGCCGTGGATGTGCTGCAGCTTTTAGCCAGTAACACCAAAATAAAAAGAATATAAGCAAAGGTGAGAAATTTAAAAAAGATTCCCCAACGGCGCGCACGGCGCTGTTCTTCTACAGAGGCTAAAACGGCTTTTTCTAAAATATGCCATTCTTTGCCAGTTATATTTTGCGAATTATGTTGTGTATTTTGAATTTCATTTTCTGGTTTTGGTGGCCAATCGGACATGGAAAACGATCCACTGTTAAGTTAAATTAGAGTCATTATATACACTGATCGGGTTAAATCTGTCTAAATTATCTGTTTTCCCTTATAATAAATTTATCTTTTCCATTCCTGATGCAATTGACAATATAACAATGACCGATCGAAGCTCCCAGAATACAACTTATCGTCTTTTGCAATTTATTAGCCGACAACCTATTCAAATTTCTCGATTTATAGCGCGTGGTTTAGCTGGTCTGGTCAATACTCTTAAAATTTCCAAAACCTCAGAAACCATTCAATTGAATTTAAATATTGCGCTGCCTGAACTGAGCGATACGGAGCGGGAAAAAATTACGGCTCAAGCCATCCGTAATGAGCTGATCTCTTATTTTGAATTTTTCAGTATCTGGGGTTCAAGCAATGAGGCCAATCTGGCGCGCATTCATAAAGTGCATGGTAAGCAGCTGCTGCTGGATGCACTCGCAGCAAACAAAGGTGTGGTTTTAATTGTTCCGCATTTTGGTACCTGGGAAATCATGAATGCCTATATTGCCCAATTTACCAAAATGACCATCATGTACAAGCCAGTCAAAAATGAAGCGGCCGATCAGTTCGTTCGTAAGGCTCGCAGTCGCGAACAGGCAACATTGGTACCTACCGATGAATCCGGAGTTCGCCAGATTTTCAAGGCCTTAAAGCAAGGCGGAACAACGGTAATTTTGCCAGACCATACACCCAATGTTGGCGGTGAAATGATTCCTTATTTTGGACTGCCTTTGGCCACCAGTAATTTAAGTGCCAAACTGATTCAAAAAACCAAAGCCAAAACATTGTTTTTGTATGCACTGCGTAATGATGATCAGGGCTTTGATCTACATTTTGAAGCAATTGATGAACGCATTTATTCGGTTGATACCAATCAAGGCACAAGCATTATTTTTCAAGCCATTGAGAACCTGATCCGTCGTTATCCTGAACATTATCATTGGAGCTATAAACGCTTTAAAGCCAATCCTGAATTGGATGGACTGTATTATCTCAATAAAACAGAGGCCTTAGCACTGGTCGAAAAAGTCCGTGCTGAGACTGCAGCCCAAAATACAATGTTTCCAGTAGAAAATGATCAGGTCATATAATCAGGCCTTATGATTTAAGCTTTACTGCTGCACGTTTTAACCATAGCTTTTGTTCACGTGCATAATGTAATTGCATTTGTCCATTGGCCTGTCTGCTAAATTGAATGCTGCCCTGCTGTACTGTACTCAGCAAAGGAATTTTCAATTCCTTTAAGCGTAACCGAACCATATCACTTGGATGTCCATAACGATTGTTAAAGCCAGCCGAAGCGATCACGATTTTCGGTTTTAATTGCTTTAAAAAAGCATAGGCCGAACTGTGCCGACTACCATGATGCCCCAAAACCAGCACATCAACTTTTAAGTCTGGATAATCCTGCAGAATTTGATATTCCGTTCGCCAACCGGCATCTCCCATCAGCAAAAAATTTTGATAGGGTTGGGCATTTTTCACCTGTACATAAACCACGCAGGACATTTCGTTTTGATCAGTTTTGGCATTTGCCAAATTCTCTGCTTTGGGTGATAACACGGTTATGTTCATCCCATCATTCCACGACCATTGCTGCCCTTGATGACAATAATCAAACTGGCTACTATCGGGAATGGGAACTTGCTCATTTGAATAAACATGCTTAATGGGTAAATCCTGTTTAATCGATGCATACGCCCCGCTATGATCCTGATCTAAATGTGTCAAAATCAGCTGATCCAATTGATCCACACCCTTCACCGATAAAAAGGGCAAAATAATTTGTTTGCCGATACTGAATTTAGCTTCATCATAATTTCCACCAGTATCAATCATCATGGTCCGGTCTTGATCGCGGATAAAAATTGCCTGTCCTTGTCCAACATCCAGTACGTTTAATTCGAACTGATTTTTACTGACATCGAGACCAATTAAAGGAATAAAACACAATATGGACCAGGTTTTAGGTAACACAGCACGCGGTAAAAACAGGATTATCAAGCCTAGACATAAACTCAGCCACACGGCAAATGTCATCGCAATCGGCTGTAATGTCGGGGCAAACAGCCCATCTAAAAGTTGCAGCAACCACAGCAAAGCTGCAAGACACAGATCGTTGATTTGAAAAACCAGGCTACCCAAAGGTTCAGCAATGAAATAGCACAACGCTGCGATCACATCTAAGGGCACAATCACCAGACCAATCCATGGAATAGCGAATAAATTGCTCAACGGCGTAATCCATGCAATCTGTTTAAAAAACAGCATCATCAGTGGAAATAAAGCCAGAAATATTTTCCACTGCGATTCGATTAAAAGTTTTAATTGTATTTTTATATATTGAGTTTTGGTCTTTAGCTGATCCGCCCCCCCTTTGCTGCAAGGTCTGGTAAATGCGTAGCAACACAAAGCATGCACCATAGGACAACCAGAACGCAGCCGATAAAATACTAAAAGGATCAAAAATTAATAGAATAGAGGCACTAGAAAGCAAAATATTAAATGGCCGGACCTTTTGCTTGAATAAGATAAATGCACTGATCAACAAGCAGCTCAACAGCGTTCTCAATGCCGGAATTTCAAAGCCGACAAATGCACAATACAGTACTACGCTCGCGCAAAAAGGCCAGATCAGCAGATATTGCTTTGGCCATTTCAAATAGAGTTGTGGTCGATCATGACGAATGAGCTGATGCAGCCCCCAACACAGCAGTACAGCAAAAATCAGCACATGTGGACCCGATATGGCCAGCAAATGACTCATACCAAAGCGCTGAAATAGTTGCTCGGTTTCTGTATCCAGTAAACTTTTATCCCCGGTCAATAAAGCCAGCATCAAACCTTCATGCTGCACGGGCTGCTGATGAATAAAATTGCGTAATGCCAAACGCTGCTGCTCAACCCAGAGTTGCATCTGATTGGAAACAGAAGCTTGTTGTTTTAGGTATTGTCCATGCCCTAAAGCATAAACCTCTTGTTCTGTCAGCTTGTGTATTGATGAAACTTTAAATCCAGACATGATATTTTGCTGGATATACCATTGCTCCTGATCAAAGGCACCCTCAGTGGCATAGCTATGCGCAGGCAGGATTTGTCCCTGCAAACGGTAATATTGACCTAACTCAAGTACAGATTTGGAACCAGAATGCATTTCATTTTTTAAAAATGCCTGCCATTGCACCACTTCTGTATGGCGGTTCAGTACCTGAATTTTTTGCTGGATGGTCTGATCGCCTAATTCATTGATGTGTTTAATATAAGCAATCACCTCCACTGCTTCAGGCTGTTGTTCCCGAAACAGCAAACGCTCATTTAATTGATGATTGGCATAACTATAGCCAAGTGTGATCCCCAGACTTAGCCCTACAGAAAGCTGTAAAAATTTAAATCCTAAGCAATTGGCCTGTTTGAAAACAGTCAGTTTTAAAAGAAGAGTCAGGATGAAAAGAGTGCTACACGGAAGGAGTAAAGACTGCAAGATTGGAAGAGTTTTTCCCATTATTGCAATACCCAGCACCCAGCCGATACAGATTATTTGAATCATTGTGATTATAATTTTTTTATTTTAGGCAATATTAAAGCCCACCGCAGTGAGCTTCAATTGTTTTTTAAATTTGTCGATCAGTGTCTAGGGTGGATTGATACTTCGTCTATGTTTGCGACAAGGAGTATTTTTTACGCTGTTTACATCTCATTGTTTAATTGCAGCTTACAACGCAGACCTTTTATGAAATATCAACCAACCCTTAATCATCAATCCAGACACCGTCTTGCATATGCAAAATCGAATCGGCAGTCTGGGCCAACTGTTCATCATGCGTCACAATCAGCATCGCCATATTGAACTCATCACGTAACTCACTGAGCAGTTCAAAAATTTTTACTGCCGTTTTACGGTCCAAATTCCCCGTCGGTTCATCCGCCAGCATCAGTTCCGGCTTTGCCACCAGTGCACGTGCCAAGGCTACACGCTGACGTTCACCACCAGACAGCTCACCCGGTTTATGCGTCATGCGATGTGACAGTCCAACCCGATTGAGCAAGTATTCAGCCTGTTCTTTAGACTGTTTATACGTCGTTCCTGCACGCAGCATCAGCGGCATGGCGACATTTTCCAATGCAGTAAATTCAGGCAACAGATGATGGAACTGATAGACAAAACCTAAATGCTGGTTACGTAAATAGCCCCGTTCAGCTTCACCTAAATTATCAAAGCGCTTGCCATTTAAAAACACCTGTCCTTCTGTTGGACAGTCCAGCCCCCCCAACACATGTAACAAGGTACTTTTACCGGAACCACTGGAACCGACAATCGACACAAACTCGCCTTTTTTGACCTGCAGGGACAAGTTTTTAATCACTTCAACTGTGGTTTTGCCATCGGTAAAACTTTTCGAGATATTTTTCGCTTCGAGGACAAGATTACTCATAACGTAAAGCCTCTGCCGGTTGGGTTTTTGCAGCACGCAGTGCCGGATAAATCGTGGCAAGGAAACTTAAAATAAGTGACAGGCTCACAATCACCACGACATCTTGCCAACGCAAATAAGACGGCAAGTAATTAATAAAATAGGCATCAAACAGGTTCAAACCAAATGCGGTATTCAACCAGCCGATAAAGCCACTGATACTTGAAGCAAAGATAATCCCGAGAATGGCACCGGAAACAGTCCCGATCACACCAATAATAGTACCCTGTACCATAAAAATCCGCGTGATGGTTGCAGGTGAAGCTCCCAATGTACGCAAAATGGCAATATCAGATTTCTTGTCGGTGACGACCATCACCAGTGAGGACACAATATTAAATACTGCCACCAGTACAATCAGGAACAGTAGCAAGCTGACCATGGCTTTTTCCATCTGAATGGCGCTAAACAAATTACCGTGGGTAAAGGTCCAGTTCGATGCATAGAAATTGTTTGGCAGATCTTTGACAATATCATCCGCCACTTCTGGGGCAAGAAAAATATCATCCAGTTTTAAACGCACACCTTGAGCACCGTCCGGCAAACGCAATAAAGTTGAAGCATCATTCAGGGCAATATAGCCCATCATGGAATCCACTTCTGCCCCAATACTGAAAATACCGACAATCTTGAAACGCTTGAAACGAGGCACCACCCCTGCAGGCGACGGTGTAGCTTCTGGAAGGACTAAAGTAATATTGTCGTTTAATCCCAAGCCCAGTGAATCGGTCATTTGTTTACCCAAAACAATGCCAAATTCACCTTTTTTCAGGCTATCAATACTCCCCGCAATCATGTGATTCTGGATAATTGACACTTTCTTTTCATATTCAGGTTCGATGCCCGTGACCATAATTCCGGCCACTTGCCCCTGTGCTGTCAGCATGCCCTGTAACTGGGTAAATGGCGCTACACCTTTGACATGCTCATGCTGTTCAACTTTCTTTGCAAGTTCTGGCCAATTTGTTAATATTTGTGTTGAAGAAACAGTAGCTTGAGGTATCATTCCCAATACACGGTTTTTCAGCTCGCGGTCAAAGCCATTCATTACAGACAAGACTGTAATTAACACGGCCACACCTAAGGTGAGACCGATCATAGACACCAAAGCAATAAAAGAAATAAAGTGGTTGCTACGCCGTGCACGAGTATATCTCAACCCGATGTACAGCGAGATTGGTTTAAACATACCATTTAGTCCGAGGAATAATTATGGAAAATTTACAGCATCAAAGCGGCAATATGGAACGCCGCGTTATGTCTCGTATCGATGCTGCTTTGCGAATTAATTATCAGATTATCTCTGATGATGTCGCACTTAATGACCCTTATGATCCTAACTTTGTGCTGCCCCGCTATTTTCTACTACTCGCAGAATTAGATCAATTTGATCATGCTGTAAACTACGAATTAGAACAATTAAATGAAAAAGATCAACAAATTGCTAGAATATTATCCTTATTCAACCAAAAATTAAACCTTATTACCGGCTCTTTATACGATGCAATTGTACAATCCATGTTACCAATCCCGGAACATGTCAATTTTTCCGAAACCGGTTTCAGTTTTTTTAGCGAGCACCCTATTCAGGAAGGCACTTATGTGCATGTGACCTTGAGCCACCCTGAAAATTTCTTCCATATTGCCGCAACCGCTCAGGTAGTCTATAGCCGTACAGAAGATAATGGCAAGTTCCGTACTGGTGCTTATTTCATTACCTTACATCCACAAGACCGGGTAAAACTTGCCGAGTGTGTCAACCTCAGCAAAAATAAAGATTAGATATTTAACTGTTGGACTTGATCTTGATGGCGAGATTCTGGCTCGCCTTAAGATCACGATAAAAATAAACAAACAGACCAAACAATAAAATAAAGGCGCCGATAAAAACCATCACCGATAATTTTTCATTATTCAGCATCGCTCCAAACAACATGGCCAACATGGGTGTCAGCACCGTAGTCAACGATAAGGTGGTCGCCTTAATATTCTGTACCAGTTTAAAATAACAGAACATGGCCAGCAGTGAAGCCATAATCACTGCATAAAACAAACCGATCAATGCCTTGGTATTCGGAATATGATCTGGCGCATGCTGCCAGATCAAGGGCAACATGCACAGTGCAAACAGGCTGGAGACCAGAATGGAACCCGTTGCTTGAGCCATGGGTTTCAGCGGTGCATTGACTTTTTTGACCCAGAAAATGGATGCGCAATATACAAAAACACTGAACAACATCAGTCCTATGCCTATTGGCTGAACGTGATGGTCACTGCCACCCAGACAGATAATCCCCAGCCCCAATACTGCAATGCACATCCCCAGCCACTGCAAGCGATGCAAATGAACGTTAAAAGCAAAACGGCCAATCAATCCGGTCATAATCGGAGCTAGACCGAACATCAAGGCAATAATGCCTGAACTTAAATAGGCTGTGGCTAAATAGGTAAAAATTTGTGAACCAATAAAACTGCAGGCACCGGCAATATAACTATGCAGGGAGATTCCGTTTAAAGGTAATCTGACTTTAAGGATGACCAGCAAGCCCAATGCTAAAGGCAGTGCAATAAAAAAGCGCAGTGCCAACGCCCACAAACTATGCAAGTCCGAAACACTCCAGACAATTGCCAGTGGCGTGGTTGCCCAGATAAATACCAATAAGGCATAGGTGGACATGATATTGGTTTTTGATGGCATGAGGAGCTCAAGTTAGGCTGCTGTTTTACGTTTCTGTTTCTGAATGGTTTGATCCAGTGCACTGGAAAATTCGCGCTTGTCCCGTTCAGAAATTGGTGGCGGACCACCCGTATTAACACCTGCTCCACGTAATGAATCCATAAAATCACGTAGATGCAGACGCGCTTTTACGTTGGCAGAGGTATAAATCTCGCCGCGAGGATGAATAGCAATTCCACCTTTTTCAATCACTTGAGCAGCCAATGGAATATCCTGGGTCATGACGATATCATGCTCTTTCATGCGCTCGATAATTTCTTTATCTGCAGCATCTGCGCCACTCATCACCTGAATGGAATTAATCCGTACTGACGGGGTAATCCCCACATTTTGATTCGCGACAAAAGTCACTTCCAGCTGATAGCGGTCAGAAGCGCGAATAATTACATCACGCAGAATTTTAGGCAATGCATCGGCATCGACCCAAAGTTTAAATGGCAGCACACCACATCCATAGTCAAAAAAGAATAGCCTGTAGTTTAGCAAATTCCATACGACAGGAGGATGGCTAAATTGATTCAGCTCATTTGCTGTTTTTAGATTTAACTCACATGGTCATGCTTTCCATGGCACACTTGCAGGCTTCATCGCATCCAGATACAGGAGTTTGAGTTTATTTTAACGACTTTAATGGTTAAATTTAGTCCCTTGACTTGAAATTTAACAATAACCCTCGATTTAATAGATAAATACAGCCCAACATCAATTGTGAATATGAAAAATCAAAATAGACCAGAACTGATCACCATTGAAGACCAGAACTTTGGCAGTCATGTCGAACATTGGAATCTGCTTACAGATCACCCATGTACCGATGTGCCCAAGTGGTTAGGCCTGGCACTTGATGCACCAGTGATGCCAATGGGTTTATGTAAAGAAGAAGCTGACATGGATGCGTCAGCCTGGCTTATTCAAGGACCTAAACAGGCAACCGTGCAAATGACCCAAGTCATTGCTGTTGAAAACAACAAGCCCCAAGCGGTCAAAACAGCCTTTCCAAGTTTTGAAAGTCCCTACAAAGTGAATGCCACCATTGAACGGATTATCACCTGTAAATCCAACACTCAGGCGGTACTGCGCTTGAATCTGGGTGCGAATACCATTGTCTATGCCTTTGACACACTGTATAGCGTCAATCATGACCAGTATGAAAAAGATCAACCCTATCTTGCGCAGCTCAATGCCTGGGCCTATGAACTGGAAGCCGTTTCAGATCATGAACAGTTGGTAGTGGATGATCCGGCCTCCATCAAACATCACCGTGCATTAAATGACATTCTGGCTGCCAATAACGGCGTGGCACCTGCCAATTTGCAGGAACAGATTGATGCCTGGGAACCCAAATCGGAAGATGACAAACAGCCGGTGACTGTCGATTTTTCCAAAATGGTGGCCTATCTGTATGGCGAAAATATGGGGCAGGAAGATGAAGCCTGGTTCCAGGGCAATATTGTTGGCAAAACCTCGATGTCATTTATGGATCAGGACTATACGCTTTATGATGTCGCCCTGATTCATGATGAAAATCAGGCAGCTACCCTAATTCGTATTGCCACCAAGAATCCGGCTTATAAAGACTTTACAATTGGCCAATTCATTCGTGGCAATTTATGGATTCAAGTGAATATTTACGCTAAAAAATAAATCTTCTAACCATAGCAGCACCACAACAGGATTATCCTCTCAGGTTATGGTGCTGCTTTTTATTTTTTTAATACTCTTCTTTCATCATTATTCATCCCCTCTTTATTTTTCTCCCTCTGGGAGAAATAAAAGGAATTTATGAAAGAAGTCTAAGTTTTATTATCTCTATCTACAGTGTGATTAAAATTTATCCACAAACCAACATTATATGGGTGGTTTTGAATTTAAATTAAAATAACTTATCCACAATTTTAAATTCAAAATTCTATTTTAACTAACTACTACAGTTATTATATTTTTATGCCTTATTTTTAATTCTGTTATCCACCACAACCCTGTAGCGACAAGAATCTGGCAAGCCATCTAATATTTTGCCACATGAAATAAATATTTTAATTACATATTTTTATTTAGTACTTTATTTAATCAATTTTTTATGCTAAAAATAAAAACTATCCATATAAATTAACGATAAATAAATCGGAATAGAATTTCCATGAAAATCGTGCAAGAAGAAAATATACAAACAGTTGGCCATCAACTGACTAAACGCTTCCAGTTAGACGGCATTTCATGCCTGTTCTTTATCTTAGGTATGTTTATGTCTGCCTATATTTTGCATCACTTTATTTTTTAAGCTTATTGTAATGATCTCATCTTCAACGTTCAGATTCTATTCAATAAAAAAGCCCATCATGTGATGGGCTTTTTTAGCTTTAGCAATTAAGCATTGCGTTTGGCAAAGTCATCCATAAAGTTAACCAGAGCCTGTACGCCTTCTAATGGTACAGCATTGTAAATACTTGCACGCATACCACCCACTGAACGGTGACCTGCCAGGTTAAGCAGATGATTCGCTTCAGCTTCTTTCAAAAATTGCTTCTCAAGCTCAGCTTTTGCCAAGGTAAATGGTACATTCATGATAGAACGGTTGGCTTCTGCAATCGGGTTGGCATAGAAATCACTGGCATCGATATAACCATACAGTAATTTGGCTTTTTCAAGGTTGACCTGATGCATGGCATCGACTCCGCCATTTTCAAGCAGCCATTCAAATACCAGACCAGATAGGTACCAAGCATAGGTAGATGGTGTGTTGACCATAGAACCGTTTTTCGCCTGATCTGAATATTTCAAAATGCTTGGAATTTCAGGTTTGGCCTGATCAAGTAAATCTTCACGAATAATGACTAAAGTTAAGCCGGCAGGACCAATATTCTTTTGCGCACCTGCGTAGATTAAACCAAACTTGGATACATCTAGTGGCGCAGATAAAATGCTCGATGAAAAGTCACATACCAGTGGTTTATCTGTTTCAGGAATACCCGCAAACTGAAGGCCGCCAATGGTTTCGTTGTCGGCATAATGTACATAAGCCGCATCGTCAGACAAGTTCCAGCTGCTTTGCTCTGAAATAGCCAATTTACCGTTAATACTGGTACCGGCTTCTACAACATTAATGTCGCCGTAGCGTTTTGCTTCTTTCAGCGCTTTTTCTGACCAGATTCCGGTATGAATATAATCAGCCTTGTTGTTTTTACCCAACAAGTTTAAAGGAATAGCAGAGAATTGCAGCGAAGCACCACCTTGCAAGAACAATACTTTATAGTTCTCAGGAATGTTCATCAGTTTGCGCAAATCTGCTTCTGCTTTTTCTGCCACAGCTACATAGTCACTGCTACGGTGACTCATTTCCATGATCGAAAGGCCTTTGCCATGCCAATCAAGCAATTCAGCCTGAGCTTTTTCTAAAACGGCAGTAGGTAATGCAGCAGGACCAGCACAGAAGTTGTACGCGCGCATGATTTTTCCTTTCAAAGTGAAACACAATAAAATGATGGCATTTAACCACAGATAGGCGTTGCTTGCAGTAAATTATCCTGAAAATATTTCAATGCTGTCGGACATTTAAAGTCAAAATCTCAATAAAGATTGATTTTAGCAACTCCTTTTTCACGACTTGGGACGTAGTTTAAAAGTGCAACTGCATCTTATTACTTCTCTTTTCAAATTCTGCTGTAATATCTTCGCATGAGCCATCTAATCACGTGATTGCTATACACATGCATATTAAACAAGACAACAACTTATTGATTAGACATACAATTCAATCTATGCCATATAATTGTTACAAAGAAATTGAGAGTTTGAGTGATGTTATTGCGTTTACATGCACAACCAAAAAAAATTGCACTCCTCATACAACAAAATTTTCGTGTTGGCCTTTATACGGCTAGTCTGCTTTTTGCTTGTCCAGCCTTTGCCGAAAGCATCAGTTATGCACAGGCTGAACAGTCGATTTTAAAGGATTCCTACAGTACGCAGGCCAATCAGGCTTTGCAACAAGCTGCACAATTACAAGCTGAAGCGGTCAAGGGTTTAGGTCTGCCCCGGGTGGATTTAAATGTGCGTGCCTATGCTTTCCATAATGAAGTCGACCTGCCACTTGATTCTTTTAAAAACAATCTGGAACAGACACTTTCTCAAGGCATCAACGATCGTATTAATCAAGAAAACCTTCCATCCACTATTTCTGATCCTTTAAAGCAAGGTCTGAATCAAACCATTCATAGCGGTATTGGGCTATTCCCTGACTCGGCCAACGTGATTCTGGAAGATCAAGTGATCCGCCCTACCGTTTCAGTGTTAATGCCTTTATATACCGGCGGTCTGACCTCCAGCACCAAGGAAATAGCTCATCTCAGGGCACAACGTAGTCAATTGAATACCAAACAACAGCAAGATGTACAACGCTTTGAACTAATTCAGGCCTATTTTAATGCCCAACTGCAAAAGCAGCTTTTAGCCTCTAGCCAGTCCAATTTCAACGCCATGCAGACCCACTACAGCAATGCCTTAAAGCTGGAACATCAGGGTTTTATCAGCAAAGGGCAACGTATGCAGTTTGAAGTGGCAAAGAATAATGCCGAGCGTAATGTGCAAAATGCAACGGCCAATTTAAGATCCAGCCTGTTTCAGCTTAATAACCTGTTACAGCGCAGCCAGATTACCGAACTGAGCACGCCCCTATTTGTTAATTCTAGCCAAAATCAAAACCTGAATACGCTGTTAAAAAGCTATCCGGAACAATCTGTACTGATCCAGAAAATGCAGATGGACACTCAGCTGGCCAATGCCAACGTCAAGGTACAAAGTGCTGCGAAAAAACCTAATTTGTTCGCCTTTGGCGAATATAGTCTGGATGAAAAGCAAAACTGGATTGTCGGTATAGCAGCACGTTATAACCTGTTTTCAGGCGTTAATAACAACAAAAATGTTCAGGCCGCAGAATTGCAACG
>WARP01002776.1_pt1 | contig 35744 bp, 30 predicted proteins | sample 4769151 | NCBI WGS metagenome assembly WARP01 (sample SAMN08893023, study PRJNA449175) | gut metagenome | isolation source: rumen sample fed with dry roughage | host: cow | place: India: Nagpur | collected 2016
TATATATCTATGAACATATCCACAATGACAACATTTAAGAGTATATCCACAATAATCACCATTATTATCTTTAAGTTCTGTAAATATCTTATTTCTAGATCCACAAACAAAACATTTCCATTTTATAATTTGACGTGTCCAGATAGGTCTCATAATTAGGAAACTCCTTTCCAATAGTTTAAGTAATTGTCAAAAATAGCCACAACTATCATATAAATTTTAATTATACAAAAAAAAATGAATAAATTTTTTACATTTTTAATTTCCGCATTACTACTGCTTGTATCATCCGGAGTTACTGCTCAGGAAAAAAAGGCAGCACCGCAGCAGGATTTTTACAAACTTAGCTTCAAGACAATAACCGGAGAGAAGTTTGATTTTTCAACCCTAAAGGGGAAGAAGGTGCTCATAGTTAATACAGCTTCTAAATGTGGATACACTCCACAATTTAAAGAGCTGGAGGAGCTGCATAAAAAATATGGAAATAATCTTGTGATCCTCGGATTTCCATCAAACGATTTTATGAATCAGGATCCGGGATCAAATGAAGAGATTCTTGCATTTTGCGAAGAGAACTACGGAGTCACTTTTACAATGATGGACAAATCCTCTGTTAAAGGAGATAAGAAAAACATCGTTTATAAGTGGCTGACTGAGAAATCCGGTAACGGATGGAATGATAAGGAGCCTGGCTGGAACTTCAATAAATATTTGGTTGACGAAAACGGAACTTTAATAGAACACTATTCATCTAAGGTTAAACCTATGTCAGATGAGATAATCTCAAAGTTATAGTTTGATCTTATAAGTTTTGATGTCTTTTGTTGCGGAAGGAGTTATTCATAAACCTTTCCGCAACTTTTTGTCTGTAACTCTTAGATACCGGCAAATCATCTACTCCTGTGGCATCAAGCTCCAGAAAGATATTATCTCTCTCTCTTCTCATAACTTTTACCCTTGAGAAATTTACAAGATAAGATCTGTGACATCTGGTTACAGGAGTATCAGAGAGTTCATCCTCTATCTTTTTTAGAGTGTTCCTGATCAGGAATTTCTTGACCTGATTTCCTGTTACATAGTGTATGGTCACATAATTATCATCAGACTCTATATAAAGCAAATCCTGGTATCGTACTGATAGTCTGAGTGTACCTTTGTCATCAGTAAATAGTATATTTTCAGGAATTGAATCCAATTCTTCTTCACTCTCCTTTTCAATCGTTTCCAGCTTTTTTTTACTCTCTTCCCATCCAAAGTAAAACCAGAGCGTTATGTATGGCAGCAATAAAACTAGAGCTGTATTTACCATCGCAGATTTGAATGTAGCAATTATATCCCTTCCTAGATTTGCATCAATGGAAAGGGTGAAAATGGTGTAAAAAAGAGACATAAAGAGTATTTCAAAGAATACCCACAAGAAATATTTGACATAAGATACATCGTGTTTTCTTGAGTGGTAGTACATGATAATTCTGCTTATCACAACTACGAGAACCCCTGTAAGAATAATTGGAGCTGAGAAGAGAAAAAATTTGAAGTCCGAGACATCGTACCAGCTTTTGGATCCAAATGGCTTATATATGTTAATAAATAAAAGAGCAAAGGCTGCTGTAAAAATTACCAGCCTTACAATGTTTCCTCTCTTAACTATATGATCAGGTATTTTCATCTTTTAGCAAATGTAATCAAATTTTCATTAACCACATATATGCGAATTTCGCCCCACTATTTTGAGTTTTGCCAATTTGATGCCTGAAAAATACCATTTTTTTTTAACAATTAAGAAGCCTCTCTTTATTTGTATTAAAATTTTAAAATATGAAGATTGAAGCCTTGAAATTTATCGAAAAACTAGGATTGGATGAGATTCTTAAAAAGAGGAGAGAGGTTGTTCCTGTTGTGCAATTTAAGACTAAAGAGGAGGAGATAAATGAGAATATCAGATTTGATTACTATGTGGTCTCTCCTGATGCCGATAATTTTTCCGGGAATAGGTGGAATTCTGCAATTTTTCTCTTTCACGGATTAAATGAGAGAAGCTGGGACAAATACAAGCCCTGGGCAGAGACACTGGCAAATAAATTAGAGAGGCCAGTCGTTCTGTTTCCACTCTCAATGCACATAAACAGATCTCCTGATTTGTGGTCAGATTCAAGAGCTATGCAAAAGCTAATAGATGAAGAGTATAAAGATAAAGAGAAGGCAGAAAACCTGACATTTGTAAACTATGCTTTAAGTAAAAGGCTTCAGGCGGATCCATACAGGTTTTATCTAAGTGGCAGAGAGACAATATACAATGTCCATCAGCTTATGAATGAGATAAGAAGAGGGAAACACCCTCTGCTTGCAAAAAGCTGTAAGGTGGATATATTTGCATATTCAATCGGAGCATTAATGTCTCAGGTTTTATTGTCATCAGATGTTGAGGGGCATTTTGATAACAGCAAACTCTTTATGTTTTGCGGAGGAGCACTCTTTAATGAAATGAACGGAAGTTCCAGAATGATAATGGATGGTGATACCTTCAGGACTTTAAAAAGTTATTTTACAACAAAATTTATTTTTCCTCAGTTTGAAAGCAGGATAATTGGAGATAATCTTGAAAAATCCTTTATTGCTCATGTGGATAAGTCGCTTTGTAAAGAGAGGAGAGAGGCGTTCTACAGGAAAAACAGCTACAGGATTTGCGTAGTATCATTGACAAAGGATACTGTAATACCCACATCCGGAATCAAATCTGCCCTGGGAAAGGAGGCAGAACATTGTATAGAAGAGATGGACTTTCCTTTCAGGTATTCACATGAAAACCCCTTCCCTGAGGGTGAAAAAATAGCCGCCGAGCGTAAATATTTTTTTGAAAAAGTATTCAGCAGGGCGGCAGAATTTCTAAAATAATAATTTTCTATATCATTGAGGCAGAGTCAAGATTATCTCTCTCTATATCTTTAAAATAGTTAACTGTTCCAACCATTAATTCGTCTGTAGCGGCATCGTCACAAACTATAACACCTTTGGGGTGCATCTGGAGGACACTTATTGTCCACATGTGGTTCACACTACCTTCAACAGCCATTTTAAGAGCTCTAGCCTTGTGATGACCATTTACAAGAATCATTACCTCTTTTGCGTCCATGATTGTTCCCACACCTACTGTAAGAGCAGTTTTTGGCACTTTAGTTATATCGTTTTCAAAGAACCTGGAATTAGCTATGATTGTATCTGTAGTCAATGATTTCACCCTTGTTCTTGAGGCAAGTGAAGAGCCGGGCTCATTGAATGCAATATGTCCGTCAGGGCCGATTCCTCCCATAAACAGATTGATTCCTCCATATGATTCAATTTTCTTCTCATAATCTTCACACTCTTTTTCAAGATTTATTGCGTTGCCATTGAGAATATTTGCGTTTTCCGGCTTAATATCTATGTGTCTGAAAAAATTATCCCACATAAATGTATAGTATGACTGCGGATGTTCTTTAGGGATTCCTATGTACTCATCCATATTGAATGTTACAACATTTCTGAATGAGACCTTCCCCTCTCTGTATAGCCTTATTAACTCCTTATATGTTCCATAAGGTGTGGAGCCGGTAGGAAGACCCAGTATAAATGGCTTGTTGGGTGTAGGATCAAACTCCCTTATCCTTTTCACAATAAATGCAGCAGCCCATTTAGAGATCTGCTCATACGAGTTTTGAATAATTAATCTCATATTAAGTTTATTTTATAATTTTTCAGTTTCTCAGAAGCTCCTCTGCATTTGCAAGTGCAGCCTCTGTTGTTCTTGTTCCGCTAAGCATCCGTGCAATCTCTTCAATCCGCTCCTCTCCTTCAATTCTCTTTATCAAAGTTCTTGTTCCTTTTGCTTTATCGCTCTCTTTATATACCAAAAGATGGCAATCACCCTTTGAGGCAATCTGAGGCAGGTGTGTAATTGCAAAAATTTGCATCTCTCCTGCCATATCATTAATGAGTCTTCCCATCTTATCAGCAATTCTGCCGGATACTCCTGTATCTATCTCATCAAATATCATGGTTGGCATTCCGCTACCCTTTGCCAGGATTGCTTTCAGACACAGCATTATTCTTGATAACTCTCCTCCGGATGCAACTTTCCCCAGTTCTCTTGGTTCAATCTCTCTGTTGGCTGAGAACATCAGAGAAACGGAGGTGTTACCTGTATCGCAATAAGTCTCTCTTTTAGATAGTTTTGCAAAAAACTCGGCATATGGCATCTCCAATTCCCTTACAGAGTCACGGACACTTTCAGAAAAAGCCTTGAGTACTGCCTCCCTTCTTTTGTGAAGCAGATCAGCTGCATCACCCCTTCTTTTATTCAGCAGATCTCTCTCTCTTTGCAATCTTTCAACATCATCTCTCTCTGAACCTGTTTTGTTGATTTTTTGCTCCAGGTTATCCATAAGCTCTATTAACCCGGATACAGAAGCTAAATGATGTTTATTTAGAAGTTTGTAAATATCTGATATTCTCTCTTCAACCAATGTAATTCTTTCAGGAGATACAATAATCTTCTCTGTCATTAATCCAACCTCTTGATGGATGTCTTTAAGCTCAATTCTGCAACTCTCAATACGCTTTGCATATTCTGCAGCAGGTGAAAAATTCTGAGATATCTTTACTGAGGATGAAGCTGCCTCTTTTAGATTTCTTAAAACAGAGAGCTCTTCAGATTCCAGAAGAGTCGAGATAAAAGAGAGTGTTCCCTTTATCTCCTCTGCATTTGACAATATTTTGTACTCCTCTTCAAGCTCCTCAAGTTCTCCCTCTCTTAGTTTTGCACTTTTAAGTTGTTCAAGCTGGAATTTATTGTAATCATTCTCCTCCTCCTGTTCTGAGATCTTTTTTCTTAGTGTAGCGAGCTCTCTCTCTCTCTCTGCAAGCTCACTAAAAACTTCCTGGTACTCTTTAAGCACTCCTCCGTTTCCGGCGTAGGAGTCAAGCACAGATAGCTGAAAACGGCTGTCACCAAGCAGAAGGTGTTGATGCTGAGCATGTATGTCAATTATCTTTCCGGAAATTGATTTAAGAAACTGAAGTGAGACTGGCTGGTCATTCACAAAGCTCCTCGATTTTCCGGCAGGGGTAATGACTCTTCTTAAAATAAGCTCTCCCGTTCTTTCTATCCCCTCACTTTCAAGCAAATCCACCATTTCTCTATCCTGAGAGTATGAAAATAGTGCTTCAACAACACAATTTTTCTCCTGATTAATGAGAGTATCAGATTCTGCTTTATTACCAAGCAGAAGAGAGAGCGCTCCCATTAAAATTGATTTTCCGGCTCCTGTTTCACCCGTAATAATAACCAACCCTTCAGGAAAATCAATTTCCAGATTTTCGATAAGGGCATAGTTTGATATTATAAGATTTTTGAGCATGCCGGCAATTTTAGAAGAGTCTTAAGGATACCTACTCCTCTATCTTTCTGTAGTGAATTCGACCCTCCTCAAATTCATTAATTGCAATTAGGGATGCCTTAGGAAGTCTTTCATAGTAGCGAGATATCTCTATCTGTTCGCGATTTTCAAAAGTCTCCTCAAGCGTATCTGCGTATGTTGAGAACTCCTCCAGTTTCTGGCTTAGTTCAAATTTCATCTCTGCCGAAATCTGGTTTGATCTTTTTGCAATAATCATAACAGACTCATAAATGTTCCCTGTAGGCTCTGCAAGCTTTGAGATATCCCTTGTTACAGTATTGCCCGGTACACTTTTTCTGATTTCCATATTCTATTGATTTGTTTTTGTTTCTGCTTGTGCTTTATTGAACATCCCGTCAAGTTCTTTCCTGTATTTTGACTCAGGATATTCACTAATAAAATTGTAATACTCATCTGTAAGAGCAAGATATCTCTCTCTCTGTTTCTCCTTAACGCTTTGCTCTGCATATCTGTAATGGGAGACAACAAGGTAATACATTATGTCTTCTCTGTATCTGTTATCAGGATTCTCTTTGATAGCATTTTTTAGAGCAAATGTAGCAGCTTTGTAATCTTCAATCGTATGGTATATTTTTGCTGCTTCATAGCTTTTTCTGTCAAGTCTCTCCTGCAGATCTACGAGCATATCTTTACACTTAACCAAATAGTCAGAGTTGGGATAGTCATAGAGAAACTCACTTATAGCTGCCATTGCTGTATAGGTAGGGATCTGATCCAGTTCAAATCTGTATGTTGACTGATATAAACAATCCAGCCTGAGAAAACGGGCCTCCTCAGTGAAAGGGCTTCGTGGAAATACTTTGGTGAACGAATCGAAATTTGCCTCAGCTGCCTGAAGATCTCCCCATTTATAATTGCTGAGACCGACATAAAACTGTACAGTATCATCTCTCATTGTCCCTTTGGTAGCGATAAGTATCTGTTCAAAAAGGTCAACTGCCTTTTTGTACTTCTTCTGATTGTAATACTCAAAAGCACCTTTGTACTTCTCATCTACATCTGCACTTTTGTAAAGCATTTCAAACCTTGAGGAACACGAGGCAACAATTGCACCCAGGGTTAATACGGCTAGTAGCTTGATGATTTTCATTTTTTAAATAATTATTTGTTTTCAGAGAGAAAACGCTCGGCATCCATAGCTGCCATACAGCCCGAACCTGCTGCAGTTATAGCCTGTCTGTATGAATTATCCTGTACATCACCAGCTGCAAAAACGCCCGGTATGTTTGTTTTGCTGCTTTTACCTTCAGTTATGATGTAACCCTCGTCATTAGTCTTTACCCATTTAGAGAAAAGCTCAGAGTTAGGATGGTGCCCAATTGCCAGGAAGAATCCGTGGATGTCAATTTTTTTCTCAGTACCATTCTTGTGAACAAGAATCGCACCATTCACTCCTCCAAATGGTGTTCCGGTAAGCTCTTTTGTATTGTAATTCCAAAGTATCTCAATATTTGGTGTGTTTTTTACCCTCTCCTGCATTGCTTGCGAGGCTCTCAGTACATCCCTTCTGACAATCATATAAACTTTGTTACACATACCTGCAAGATATGAGGCCTCTTCACAGGCAGTGTCTCCACCACCAACTACTGCTACATCTTTTCCTTTGTAAAAGAACCCGTCACATGTTGCACATGCTGACACTCCCTGACCCCTGAATTTCTCCTCAGATTCTATCCCCAGATATTTTGCAGTTGCCCCTGTTGATATAATAAGGGACTCTGCCAGTAAATCAGTTTCGCCGTCAACAGTTATTTTAAAGGGCCTGTTTGAAAGATCTACCTCGGTGATAGTGCCGAATCTCACATCGGTTCCAAATCTTAATGCTTGTTTTTTTAGATCTTCCATCATCTCATTACCGCTTATCCCTTCAGGATAGCCCGGAAAGTTATCTATTTCTGTGGTAGTTGTGAGCTGACCACCAGGTTGAATTCCCTCATATAACACCGGAGCAAGGTTTGCCCGGGATGCATAAATAGCAGCAGTATAGCCTGCAGGGCCACTGCCAATTATCAGACATTTTATGTTTTCAGTACTCATATTATAATTTTGGTAAATTATTGTTTACAACCCGCAAAGGTACTAATTTTTTTCGTATGAACATTTCCAGACGGAGCTCCCATACGAGTAGAAATGAAAGAGTCCATCTTGAGGCAAGAAGCCAGGGTATAGATGCCCCTACAGAGGCAACAAGAAAAACATCCTCAAGGTTACTGTGTGATATACTTATGTGGTGATTAAGAAGATCTACATCTTTTTTTGTGATTTTCCCTGATTCAGTCTCATCAATCATAACAGCTGCACCATATGCAAGTCCCAGGGTGTTTGCCACAATCCATAAAAAAGCAGTTTTAGCGGGTAATCCAAAGAATGCCATTACAGGCCTCATAAACTTGGAGAGCCACCTTATAACACCAAACTCAGCCAGAAGTCTCTGAATAATAGAGAGAGTAAATATCAACACACTCATCATGACAACCAGCTTAAGTGTTTTGAAAAACCACACCTCCAGCATTTCAATTAATGTGAGGTCTGTTGCAGTTGCCTCTATAACAGCCATCTTGCCACCTCCGGGAATAATCAGGTTAAGAGTATAGCCAATTATTAATGAAGATATTGTTCTTACCAGAACCATTCTTACAGCAGAGGAGCCGGTCTTCTTTTGTACGGCAGTTTCTGTTATCATATTGTGAGCAGCAAGAATCATAGCTGCCAGAATAGTAACTGTTCTGATGTCCAGGTTGAGAGTAGCCATTACAGCAATAGCCGAATAGACATTAACAAAATATCCGGAAACATATGCCAGTGCGGCCTCTCCCGGCAAACCCATCAGATTGAAGACAGGACTTAAGAATTCAGATATGTATGGTAAAATATTAAAATACTCAAGAAAGAGAACTCCCAATGTTACCAGTACAGTTATACGAACAAGCCAAAGACAGGTTTTAAGTGTCTTTGGCAAGATCTCTTTTACCGAGCTAACGGCTCTATTTATTGCAGATTTATCCATATTTAAAAATAATCTGCAAATATAGCCTTATTTTCAACTCCTAATAATTATTTTTCTTTGGTTCAAAGTGTGATTTTGGATGGTTACATGCAGGGCAGTTCTCCAGCGCCTTCTTTCCTTTATGTACATAACCGCAGTTGCGGCACTGCCACTCAATCTCCTCCTCTCTTTCAAATACTTTTTCAGCCTCCACTCTTGCAAGAAGCGTTCTGTATCTCGCCTCGTGTTCAGCCTCTACCTTTGCTATCATCTTAAATGCCGATGCAACTTTTGGAAATCCCTCCTCCAGCGCAATCTCAGCAAATGCAGGATAAAGTTCTGTCCACTCTTCGTTTTCGCCGGCTGCTGCCGCTTCAAGATTATCCTTAGTTGTTCCGACTATCCCTGCAGGATATGATGCTGTAATCTCTACCATTCCACCCTCAAGAAAACTGAAGAACCTCTTTGCGTGCTCCTTCTCTTGTTCGGCAGTTTCAGCAAACACAGCAGCTATATGCTCAAATCCCTCTTTTTTAGCAACGCTTGAAAAGTATACATATCTACTTCTTGCCTGAGACTCTCCGGCAAAAGCTTTTAGTAGATTCTGTTCCGTTCTTGTTCCTTTAATGCTCTTTTCCATAATTGTTTATATTAATGTTGAGTTACTAACAAAAATAGTCAATATATTTGTAATAAAGAAGAGTGTAATATCAATTTTTGCTATGGAAAAAAGAAAATTGCAGATGATGAGGGGATACATGAAAGAGATGGCTATCTCTGCCTTTATCGTGCCATCAAATGACCCCCATTTTGGAGAGTATATTCAGGAGCACTTCAACTGCCGGACTTGGTTATCGGGATTTACAGGCTCTGCAGGTACTTTGGCAATTACTCAGACTGAGGCAGCTCTCTGGACCGATTCAAGATATTTTATACAAGCTGAAAAAGAGCTTGATGGCTCAGGGATAGAGTTAAAGAAAATGAGGGTTGCCGGAACCGAAACTATTGAGCAGTGGATAGCTCAAAGACTCGAAAACAACCAGAGTGTAGGTATTGATTCATCTCTCTTCTCTTTCACAGAGTATAACTCATTGAAATTAGCATTTAACAACCTCAATATTCAACTCTGTAATGACCCTTTTGAAACAATCTGGACAGAGAGACCTCCACTGAAATTTAGTCCTGTATCATTGCTTTCCGAGGAGTACACCGGAGAAAGTGTAAAATCAAAACACAACAGACTTAAAACATTATTAAATGTTGAAGGGCAGTTTCTCTATATTATATCATCCTGCGATGAGATAGCATGGTTATGTAATATCAGGGGGAGAGATATTCCTTACAACCCTTTACCTCTTTCGTATGCTGCAGTTTCGCCAGAGAAGATTTTTTTATTTGTGGACAGCTCCTCTTTTACTCTTCAGGATAAAAGAGCGCTTGAGAGAGATGATGTTGTGATAATGCCGTATGATACATTTTCGTCATTTATCACAGACTATCCGGAGAGAGCTTTGAGAATTGCCAATCCGGACAAAATTTCAATAAGGAATTACAACAGCGCTGTTAAAGGAGGAGCAAGATTTCAGCTTGATCAAATACGAGGAGGAGCTGTAACTATGCTAAAAGCTATCAAGAATCAGGTTGAGCAGGAGGGTTTCAGAAAGGCTATGATTCACGACGGAATTGCATGGGTTAAAACTTTGCGAGCAATTGAAGAGAAGCTTAACTCAGATAAAAGAGTCACTGAAAAAGATATTGCAACCCTGTTCTCAGATTTCAGATCATTAAGTCCGCTTTACAAAGGAGAGAGTTTTGCCCCAATTGTTGCTTTTGGTTCCAATGCAGCTCTTCCTCATTACTCTCCATCATCAGAAGATGTTTTAATTTCAAAAGTGGGTCTTCTGCTTATGGATACCGGAGGTCAATATCTTTGCGGAACAACAGATACAACAAGAACAATAGCAGTTGGTCCGCTCACATATGAGCAACGACGGGATTATACCTTAATTTTAAAAGGTATGATAAATTTATCCAAGGCAAGATTCCTTAAAGGAACAAGAGGAACTCAGCTTGATTTTTTGGCAAGGGGACCAATCTCATCTTCCGGAAAAATTTACATGCATGGAACAGGACACGGAATTGGCCACTATCTGTGTGTGCACGAGGGCCCTCAAAGTATAAGAATGGAGGAGAATCCCGTAGCGATTGAGCCAGGAATGGTTATCTCTAACGAACCTGCAGTTTATCAGCCAGGAGAGTACGGTATAAGAATTGAAAATGTAATTCTTTGTCAGAAATGGATGGAGACAGAGAGTGGAATATTTAATGAATTTGAAACACTTACTTTTGTCCCTATTGATACAAACCCTGTAATCAGGGAATTACTGTGTGATGAGGAGATAAAATGGTTAAACAAATACCATTCAATGGTTTTTGAAAAACTATCGCCTGCGCTGGAGCCAAAAGAGGTAGATTGGCTATCTGACAGGTGCAAGGAGATCAATTGAATAATCCGGTCTGAATACAATAATTCTTACACCAAAGTTGATAACACCCATGGTATTGTCTCTCCTTTTGAATCTAAGGTCAGACTGGAGAAGTCTTGTCGATTTGTATTCGTCAATATTATCTGCAAATGAGGGACCCTCATTCTTTAAAATATCAAGAAAGTATTTTCCTGTATCGTACGCCTGAAATGCGTATGGGGTTGGCTCAGTTCCAAAAAGCGCCCTGTATCTTGAAAGAAATCTCTTAACATCTTCGCGACTATAGTCAACAAAGTACTGGAGAGCAAGATGAAGATTCATACTGTGGTAGTAATCAATATCTACACTCTCAAAATTTCTCCATCTGGGAAGCCCAAAGAGTGTGATTTTATATCCACTTCTGGTAGAGATAAGGTTAAGGTTTCTAAGAATATCAGAGACAAATGCTTCAGATTCAGAGATTATAATGACAGAATTGTCGTTATTTGTGCTTAGAAGATTTGTTATCTGATCTCTAACCAATCTGCCTTCAAGCAGAGCGTAAGAAAATTCTTTAAAAGCTATTCCGTTTTCATTAAGTATTGATCTTGTAAGTTGAAGCATCTCTGCATCTCTCCCTCCCTTTTCATAAAATAGAGTGATCTGAGATCCGTATGGAATCGATTTTAACAGTGTTCTTTGCTGCTCTTCTGCAGTAACGGGGAGTTGATAAAAAAATCTGTTTTCACTAATGTATTTTTCTGCTGCAGGATCCATTGGTGAGATTACCGGGATATCCCTCTCTCCGGCAAAATCAAGAATTCCTTCAATCTCAGAGGCAAAAACAGGTCCAACGATCAGTTCACTATTATTGAGTTTTCCGGTTGCAACAATTTGATATGAGTTCTGGTACTCCTTGTTGTCAATTACCTCAAGATTAATGGACATTCCGGAATCTTTGGCATCATTAACGGCCATTAGAAAACCATGATAAAAATCTATGAAATTTGATACTGGATTTTGTTCATTCAAATTTCTTGAATTAACAGGGAGAATCAATGATATTTTGTGTACATAATCTCTTCCCGGAATAAACCGCATCCTCTTCTCAGGGAGGCTCTTTTCAACAATATCCTCCTGAACGGATATCTCCTCCTCTGGTACCGGTGGTGCCCCAATCCTGATAAAAAGAATATCACCTGTCTTTAAACCTTCAGATGCTTTTGGATTGTCATTTATAAGGCTGTTCACATTTATATTATATGCTTTTGATATAGAGAAGAGCGTCTCTCTTTGTTGCACTTTGTGCACAAAAAATTCGCCACTCTCATTTCTGATCTTCTCGGTGGAGATTGTTACTTTAGGAGGAGTGTACTGAGCAGTAGCACAGCCGCCTGTAATAATCATAACCAAAAGTAATATAATACTTAGTCTGTTCATAGCCTCGCAAGCATATTGTTTATGTTTGTCTCAATGCGTTCGTAAATATCTTCTGAATCTTCTGATCTGCAGAAATCTGTACCGGTGATATGTTCAAAAAGTTCAATATATCTTTCAGAAATAGAGTTTACAATAGCATCTGTCATTTCCGGGACTCTCTGACCCTCTTTGCCGGAAAAACCATTATCCATCAGCCACTCTCTGACAAACTCCTTGGATAGTTGTCTCTGTTGCTCCCCTTTGTCAAAAAGAGTTTGGTAGCTCTCACTGTAGAAGTATCTGGAGGAGTCCGGAGTATGAATCTCATCAATCAGGTAAATTGTATCACCCTTTTTACCAAACTCGTATTTTGTATCTACAAGAATTAATCCCCTCTCCTCAGCAATTTCGCTCCCCCTTTTAAAAAGATCAAGTGAATATTTTTCAAGCATTTCGTACTCCTCAACAGAAACCAGCCCTTTAGAGATAATCTCCTCTTTTGAAATATCTTCATCATGAGCACCAAGCTCGGCCTTAGTGGTAGGAGTAACAATAGGCCGGGCAAAGGCCTCATGCTCCTTCATCCCGTCAGGAATAGGAACGCCGCAGATTTGTCTGGCTCCTGCTTTATAAGCTCTCCAGGAACTGCCGGTAAGATATCCTCTGACAATCATTTCAACAGGATATCCTGTGCATTTGTGACCAATTGTAACCATTGGGTCCGGAGAGGCAATTTTCCAGTTGGGTACTATGTCTGAAGTCAGGTCTAAAAACCTTGACGCAATCTGATTAAGAACTTGTCCTTTAAACGGAATTCCCTTAGGTAACACTACATCAAATGCAGAGATCCTGTCTGTTGCGATCATAACAAGGTAATCATCTCCAATGCTGTAAACATCTCTTACTTTACCTACATACTTACCGGTCTGATTTTTAAAATTGAATTCTGTTCTGGTTATTGCCTTCATATTGTTTTATACAAATTAATCAGTTTATCTGTGAAACTTTTCCATGAGAGTTTTTCTCTCTCTCTTTCAATGTTGGTTACAAAGTTACCAATTTTACCGGAATTGAAATAATCCTCAATGGCTCGTGAAACTAGTACCGGTTCAGCTTTATCTACAACAATTCCTGTGCCCGGACCCTCAATTGCCTCTTTAAGGCCTCCTACATTTGTTGTTATCATAGGAAGACCAAAGTGATAAGAGATAGCGCTTATGCCACTTTGGGTTGCTGTTCTGTAGGGCAGAACACACACATCTGCTGATGAGAAAAAAGAGGGAACCTCGTTATCAGAAATATAGCTTGTGAAAAGTTTAATTCTCTCCCTGTTTGGAGAGGACTCAATCAACTTCTCATATTTTTCAAAGCTGCCATAAGGTTCACCCGCTACAATCAATTGATATGAATCATCCAGAGATGAGAACGCCTCAAGCAGTATATCTAACCCCTTGTACTCCCTGATTAGTCCAAAAAACAGAATGTTTCTCTTGTTTGGTGCTATTCCAAGCTTTCTGCATGCCTCGCTTCTCTCCATTTTGTTCCCAAAATGGTTGTACAACGGGTGAGGAGTACTTATGAAATTAGCATCAGGCTTAAATTTTTGAAGATCTTTGCCTACAGCGTCAGAGAGAACAATAAAAGCGTCTGATGCTCCCAGGAAATATTTAGTAAATGGCTTGTCAAAGAATCGCTCTTCGTGAGGGATAACATTATCAAGTATTGATATAACCTTTGTTTGTGATGATATATGTCTGGCGACATATCCAAGAGATGGTGCAAACCAGGACATCCAGTATCTCATAATTAGAAGATCAGGATTCCACTCTCTGATAATTTTTGAGGTCTTTATGTATGAAATTGGATTTGCTGTGTCCAGCAATGATATGCTGGGGATTTTTATCGCAGAATCCCCCTCTTCCACAAGTTGTGTTTTCCCGGGGAAGAGGATGGATGGATATTGTCTGCTGAAATTAAATGCCTTTACTTCGTGAAGAGTTGATAACTCCTGGAATATATTGGCATTGAATTGCGCAATCCCACCTCTGTATGGGTAGAAACAAGATAAGATTGCAATTTTCACAAGAGGTCTTTATTTGCCTTTTGATTTTGTTTTTACATACTCTTCATTAAGACCTGCAACAACCTCTCGGGTTATATTCAGGGCTGAGTCAGCCTGAAGAACTGTGTTCATTGTAGCTGATGAATTAATAATAATAGAGAACCTCTTCTGGTCATTGTATGTTTTAAGATAGGTATTAAGGGCGTCCATTACTTTGTTTATAAGTACGCTCTCCTCTTCTGCCATCTCCATCTGCTTCTGTTGTCCCAGAGATTGCAGCTCCTGCTGACGAGCAGCCAGTTGCTGCTGTTGAGTCTCTGCCTGTGCACGTGTAATCAGACCCTTTTGAATCTTCTCTTCCCAGTCTTTGTAGTCGCGTTCAAAAGCTCTTCCTCTTTTGCTAAGGTCGTCCTGAATCACCTGAGCCTTGCTCTCCAGTTCAGATTTAAGATCGTTGAACATATCGTACTGATTCATAAGAGAGTCAATTTGAATATAAACAACGCTTCCCTGTCCTGCAACAATAGCTTCGCCTTGTTCACCGGCGGGTGAAGAGCCGGGTTTTGACGAGAAGTGTAGAATGTAAAGTACTATAACCGCAACGGCTAAAACTGAATTCAAGATAATAGAGGCATTTTTCATTTTTGTAGTGTTAAATAAAACGCAAATATAATTAATAATTGTTTAATTGTCTAAGATAGGCCTGGATGGTATTCTCCAGCCCCAGATAAATGGCATCACATACAAGAGCGTGTCCTATAGATACTTCATCAAGCCAGGTAATGTTTCTGGCAAAATAGTTGAGGTTTTCAAGGTTCAGGTCGTGTCCTGCGTTCAGACCCAGTCCGCTCTCTTTTACTGCTATTGCCGTCCTGTAGTAAGGCTCAAGAGCTCTCTCCCTGTTGTTACTATAACCGGATGCGTATGATTCTGTGTATAGCTCTACCCTGTCACATCCGCTCTCTGCAGCATAGAATATCATCTCAGGAACAGGATCAACGAATATTGATGTTCTTATACCGTGACTTTTAAAAATTGAGACAACTCCTTTTAGATAGTTAAGGTTCTTTTTTGTATCCCATCCACTGTTTGATGTTATTACATCATGAGCATCAGGAACAAGAGTAACCTGTTCAGGAAGTACCTCCAGAACAAGATTTATAAAACTGTCTACCGGATTTCCCTCAATGTTGAATTCTGTAGTAAGGATACCTTTTAGATCTCTTGTATCCTTGTATCTGATATGTCTCTCATCTGGTCTGGGATGGACTGTAATACCCTGAGCTCCGTATCTCTCGCAATCAAGAGCTGCCTTAAGAACATCGGGCAGATTGCCACCCCTTGCATTTCTGAGAGTAGCAAATTTGTTTATATTTACACTTAATTTTGCCATAGTGGAGACAAATTTATGTAATTTTGGCAACTTTTAAATATTTAAGATGAAGATTGCAATATTTGCGAGAGAAATTGACAAGAGGTGGCACGACAAACTCACCTTTATTATCAATTCTCTATCATACAGAGGAGCAGAACTCATCTTTTATGCACCTTTTTATAAAAGAGCAATTGGATTTCACAAACTTGCCATACCAGCATCGGCACTTTTTCACAGTTATGAAGATATGGATCCGGAAACGGATATCTTTCTTTCACTTGGAGGAGATGGTACTCTTCTTGAATCTCTAACTTATATAAGAGACAGAGGAATTCCTGTAGCAGGCATAAACTTTGGAAGACTCGGCTTTTTAACAACAGCAGACTCGGAACCAAGTCATTACTGGATTGAGAGACTTATAAACAAAGATTACAAAACAGAGAAAAGAAGTCTTCTGAAGCTTAGTTCCGGGAGTTATCTTAACGGACTTTATCCTTATGCCCTCAATGAAGTTTCTGTACAAAGACAGGATCCCTCAATGCTATCTGTAACTTTGAAAATTGATGGGGCTGAACTACCTCCTTACTGGTCAGATGGGATGGTGATTGCAACCCCCACCGGATCAACTGCATATTCACTTAGCCTTGGTGGACCTATAATGATTCCGGCCTCAAAAGCTGTAATTGTTGCTCCAATTGCTCCACATAACCTGAATATCAGGCCACTTGTTGTATCAGACGAATCCATAATTGAGGTTACTGTTACTTCAAGAAGAGCAGGAGCTGTCCTTAGTCTGGACAACAGATCTGTAATTGTCTCCTCCGGAGAAAAATTTATGGTTAGTAAGGCCGAGTTTGATCTGAATTTTATTTCACTTTCCAGTAATAACTTCATAGAGGCTCTTAAGGAGAAATTGTTCTGGGGAGAAGACCGGAGAAACACTTAATATCTAAGATGATTGATAATGGAAAAATACCTGTCCATGTTACAATAATAATGGATGGAAACGGAAGATGGGCAAAAAAGCAGGGGCTTAAAAGAGTTTTTGGCCACAGAGCAGGAGTTGAGTCTGTAAGACAGGCAACAGAATTTGCCGCAGAAAAGGGGATTAGGTTTTTGAGCCTCTTTGCCTTTTCCGATGAAAACTGGAAGAGGCCGCAGGATGAGGTCAATACTCTTATGGAGCTTATGGTTGATGCGATACTGAAAGAGACACCCACACTGCTTAAAAATAATGTTAAATTCAGGGTGATAGGAGATAAGGAGAGGCTTCCTAAAGTTGTTCAGGAAAAAATTCTCTCTGCGGAAGATTCCACAAAAGCCTCAACGGGCCTCACTCTTATTGTTTTTCTCAGTTATAGCGGAAAATGGGATATACTTCAGGCAGCCCACAGATATTATAAAGAGAATAGCCTCTCCTTGCAGATGCCTTCGCCAGATGAGTTTGACAAGTATCTCTCAACGGCTGGAATACCAGATCCTGACTTGCTTATCCGCACAAGTGGAGAGCAAAGGATAAGTAATTATCTTCTCTGGCAGACGGCATATACAGAATTTTACTTTCCAGAAGTGCTTTGGCCCGATTTTCGCAAAAATGACTTTCAGCAAGCACTGGAGGAGTATGCTGCCAGAGAGCGCAGATACGGAAAGACCGGTGAACAAGTTAATAATCTATAATATCTTGGGCTTTGAATCCAAATAAAAACCTATATTTGCAGTTTTACCCACATAGTGTTCAAATGAAGTCTCTTTCGCTATTATTACTACTAGCATTGCTATCTCCGCTTGGAGCCTCGGCTCAGCAGCAGAACCAGCAGAAAACAAACATTGTAGTTGACTACAATTCTCCTAAAGAGTATGTAATAGGAGGTCTTGAGGTTTCCGGTATACAATACCTTGGGAAGGATCAAATTCTATCTCTGACAGGATTATCCGTAGGAGATAAAATCACAATTCCCGGCGAGGATATATCGGCAATCATTAAGCGTATCTACATGCAGAGATACTTTTCTGATGTAAGTGTCTATATTGATTCTGTGATAACGGATACAGCATACATAAGATTTGACTTGCTTGAAAGGCCAAGAGTGTCAAGATGGGAATTTGAGGGGATTAAGTCAGGAGAGAAGAGTGATCTTAATGAAAAACTTAAGCTGAGAAGGGGAAGCGAGCTGTCTGAATACCTAATTGGCTCCACCTCTGAAATAATAAGGAAATTTTATATTGAAAAGGGATTCCTGCAAACAGAGGTTAATGTTGTGCAGGAGCAGGATACTCTTATAAGAAACGCCGTAAAGGTCACCTTTAAGGTTGACAGAAAATCTAAAGTTAAGATTAAGAAGATATCTTTTGAGGGTAATGAGAATGTTAAGGGGTCAAAGCTTGCCTCTGCAATGAAAAAGACAAAGGATATGAGAATCCTTAACTTTTTCAATTCAAAGAAATTTAACGAAAAGGAGTATCCGAATGATAAGAGGCTCTTACTTCAGGCATATGGAGAGAGAGGATACAGGGATGCTCGTATTGTAAAGGATTCTATGTATTACATTGAAGATGGAAGACTGGGAATCCATTTTGTAATTGATGAAGGAAAGAGGTATTATTTCAGAGATATAACATGGACCGGTAACTCAATTTACTCTTCTGAACAGCTGAATTCAGTACTTAAAATTAAAAGCGGAGATATCTATGATGTTGTCTCTATGGAGAAGAGATTATTTGAAGCAGAGGAGGGCAACGTCTCAAAATTATACAGGGACAATGGTTATCTCTTTTTCAATGTGTCACCTGTTGAGGTTAGAATTGACGGAGATTCGGTAGATGTAGAGATGAGAATGGTTGAGGGAAAACCGGCAACATTTAACCGTATTGTTATCAATGGAAACAACATAACTAACGAGAAAGTTGTAAGAAGGCAGTTATGGACAAAACCGGGCTATCTCTTTAGTCAGTCTGAACTTGAGCGTTCATTAAGAGATCTTGCATCTATGGGGCACTTTGAACCTGAGAAGATAATGTCTCCATCCGGATACAATATCATGCCTAATTACAATGCTAACACAGTTGATGTTACATATAATGTAGAGGAGAAGCCAAACAGTCAGCTGGAACTGGCCGGAGGTTGGGGAGGTAATACTTTTGTAGGTACCCTTGGGTTGAGTTTCAATAACTTTTCCATAGGGAGGGTTTTCAAAAAGAGTTCATGGAGACCAGTTCCACTTGGTGATGGTCAGCAATTATCTATAAGATTCCAGACAAACGGAACATATTACACTGCGTTTTCAGCAAGTTTCTCTGAGCCCTGGCTTACCGGGAAGAAACCAACATCGCTAAATATCTCAGCATACTATACAAGACAAACCAACTCCTACTATTTTTACCAGAATTCAGGTCAGAGTATGGAGGTATATGGATTTGGCGCCGGGATTGGTACAAGATTAAAATGGCCCGATAACTGGTTTGTTTTCTATAATGAACTAAGCTGGCAGACATACAGGTTAACTGACTGGCAGTACTATTTCCTCTTTACAGATGGTCTATCCAACAATATAAGCTGGAAGATTAATCTTTCAAGGAATTCAACTGACCAGGCAATCTATCCCAGAAAGGGCTCTGATTTCCAAATGGGACTGCAGTTGACTCCTCCATACTCACTCTTCCGCCCAAAGGATACCAATTATAAGGGTATGACAGATGCTCAGAGGTACAAATGGATTGAGTATCACAAATGGACATTCAAAGGGGCTCTTTTTACACCAATTGTTGGAGACCTCGTACTTATGACCAGAGCTCAGTTTGGATATCTGGGATACTATAACAGAAATCTTGGCTATTCACCATTTGAAGGTTTTATAGTAGGCGGAGATGGTATGTCGGGTTACAATACATACGGATCAGATATCATCGGTTTGAGAGGATACGAAAACAACTCGCTTACCCCAAGAAAGAACAATGGATATGTAGGCAATGTATACGATAAGTTTACTGTTGAACTTCGTTATCCGCTTGTTTTGCAGCCACAATCAACCATATATGCGCTTCTCTTCCTTGAGGGTGGTAACTCATGGTCAGATATTAAAGACTTTAACCCCTTCCAGATCAAGAGATCTGCCGGTGTGGGTGTAAGAGTTCTTCTTCCAATCGTAGGGATGCTTGGTATTGACTGGGGCTATGGATTTGATCCTGTAGGAGACAAGAGAAGGGGAGGAAGTAATTTCCACTTTGTAATTGGACAACAATTTTAAAATTAACATCTACAGATATGAAAAGAATTTTGATAACATTCGCATTTGTTCTGGCTTCTGTTTTTACAGTAAATGCTCAGAACTATGGATATCTGAACACTCAGGATATTCTTGACAAAATGCCCGAGTATAAAACAGCACAAAGCCGCCTTGACCAGGTTAGAGAGGGTCATGAAGCCGATATTCAAACAGACAAGGATAGAATTGAGATGCTTTTCAGGAAATATCAGTCTGAGAAGTCAAGGCTAAGTGATAATTTACGCCAGGCAAGAGAGAACGAAATTATCACGATGGAGAGGAATGCAAAAGAGAGGCAGAAAGAGATATTTGGCCAGGATGGATCCTTTTCAAAAATGACAATGGAGCTTATGGAGCCTATACAGAGAAGAGTGCAGGGGGCGATTGATGCCGTTGCTGCCGAGATGGGACTGGGCATAGTTTTTGATATCAATGTGGTACAGGGGGTGGTTTACAAAAACCCAAGAGTTGATATTACTGACAGAGTAATAAGGAAATTAAACCTGAAATAACAAACACAATAATTTATAATTCTTTTATGAAACATTTATCGAAAATACTACTGGTACTATTTCTTGCAGTATCCACGACTTCGTTTTCGCAAGCTCTGAAATTTGGTCATTTGAACACACAGGAGTTGGTTGCGTTGATGCCAGACAGAGATAGTGCTGCAGTAAAACTAGAGAAATATTCTGCTGACCTTAACGAAACAATGGAGGCTATGCAGGTTGAGTTTAATACTAAACTGAATACATATCAGCAAAAACAGGCTACCTGGACTGCTGCTGTATTGGAGGCAAAACAAAAGGAGCTTCAGGAAATTCAGGCTAGATTTGAACAGTTTCAGCAAAGTGCAGGTCAGGAGTATCAGCAAATGCAAAACTTACTACTTGCTCCGGTCTTCAAAAAAGCAAATGATGCTATTCAGAAAATTGGCAAAGAGCAAGGATTTATTTACATTTTTGATACATCAACAGGAGCAGTGCCTTTCATTAATGCAGAACAGAGTGTTGATGTGATGCCTATGGCAAAAAAGGAACTTGGAATCCCTGCAGATAAAAAACTTCCTGCTCCACAGCAACAGTAGAGAATATTTTTTTATAACTTTACAATCGTCCTGCAAATCAAATTGTAGGGCGATTTCCTTTTTTATATGGATTCTCAAAACAAACAAAATAACATTGTAGGTATCTTTGACTCCGGAGTAGGCGGATTATCAGTCTGGAGAGAGTTGATTAAAGTTATACCCGGTAACAGGATGATTTATGTTTCAGATAATGCTTTCTCACCCTATGGACCCAGGCCACAGTCTGAGATTATTTCCAGAGCAATGAGCATTACTGATTTTTTAATTAAAAATGGTGCCGGAATCATCGTTATTGCTTGCAATACAGCTACAGCAGCGGCCATTGAGGAGCTAAGATGGAAATACGAAATTCCATTTGTCGGAATGGAGCCTGCAGTTAAACCTGCAGCAAAGATGTCAAAAACAAAAGTTATAGGAGTTCTGGCAACAAAAGGGACATTTATGGGAAGGCTTTATAACAAGACTCTCAGAAGATTTGCAACAGGACTGAGAGTTGTTGAGAAGGTAGGAACCGGCCTTGTTGATATTGTTGAAAACGGGAAGGCCGATACTCCGGAGAGTAAAAAATTATTGTCCAAATATATTACCCCAATGATAGCTAAAGGGGCGGACTATATTGTACTCGGTTGTACTCACTATCCTTTTCTGAGTGATCAGATCAGGGAGATAGCAGGAGAGGGCGTTACTCTTGTTGATCCTGCACCGGCTGTTGCAAAACATACATATGAAATAATGGAGGAGAGAGGCCTGATTCAGGAGGGAACTCTAAATCAGGAAGAGCAGACCAGGTTCTTTTCAACAGGTTCAGAAGCGAACCTTAAAAGAGTAGCCAGGACCATTTTGCCCTCAATAGAAGAGGGCTTTTTTGAACACATGGATTAACCAAACTTCAAATTATGAAAACTGAACTTCTTTTCTATCTGGTGCCGCTAGCCTCACTTGCAGCACTGATTTTTGCCCGCTATTTCTTTAAAGAGATGATGAAAGAGAGCGAAGGGACTCCGCGAATGATGGAGATTGCCTCCTATGTACGCAGCGGAGCAATGGCGTATTTAAGGCAGCAGTACAAAGTTGTTACTATAGTTTTTATTGTTATTGCAATTTTCTTTGCAATTCTTGCCTATGGTTTTGATGTCCAGAATGAATGGGTTCCGTTTGCATTCCTTACAGGCGGATTTTTCTCAGGGCTTGCCGGGTTTATTGGAATGAAGACAGCAACATACGCATCGGCCAGGACTGCAAACGCATCAAGAAAGTCATTAAACGGGGGGCTCAGAGTAGCCTTCAGATCTGGTGCCGTAATGGGACTTGTTGTTGTAGGGCTGGGACTTCTTGATATCTCTGTATGGTATATTCTTCTTGATAATTTTATAGAGGCAACAGAGGGACAAAAGTTAGTTATTATTACCACCACAATGCTGACATTTGGAATGGGGGCATCTACTCAAGCCCTCTTTGCAAGAGTAGGAGGGGGTATATACACAAAAGCAGCAGATGTGGGAGCGGACCTTGTTGGTAAGGTAGAGGAAAATATTCCTGAAGATGATGCAAGAAACCCTGCAACTATAGCAGATAATGTTGGAGATAATGTAGGAGATGTTGCCGGAATGGGTGCAGATCTTTATGAGTCTTATTGCGGGTCAATCCTTGCAACTGCCGCCCTTGGAGCATCGGCATTTTACATAAATCCTCAGCTTCAGATGAAGGCTGTTTTTGCACCAATGCTTATAGCTGCTGTTGGTATCCTTCTCTCAATTATTGGGATATTTCTTGTAAGGACAAAAGAGGGTGCCGGAATGAAGGAGTTACTCAAATCTTTGGGCGTTGGGGTGAATGTCAGCTCAATATTAATAGCGGCAGCAACCTTTGGAATTCTTTATATTCTTGGTCTTGAGAATTGGGTTGGTATATCTTTTTCTGTAGTTGTAGGACTTGTAGCCGGAATAATAATCGGCCACTCAACAGAATACTATACCTCTCATTCATATAAACCAACCAAGAGTATATCAGAGAGTGCTCAGAGCGGTCCGGCAACCGTTATCATATCCGGGATAGGAATTGGGATGGTATCAACTGCTATACCGGTACTTACAATTACAGCCGCAATCATACTTGCTTTTTTATGTGCAACCAACTTTGATGTTCAGAATATGCTTTCAGCGGAGAACCTTAGCCTTGGGCTTTATGGTATTGGGATAGCTGCTGTGGGAATGCTCTCTACACTAGGAATTACTCTGGCAACAGATGCTTATGGCCCAATTGCTGACAATGCAGGAGGAAATGCTCAAATGAGTGGTCTTGAACCCGAGGTGAGAAAAAGGACGGATGTTCTGGACGCTCTCGGAAACACAACTGCTGCAACAGGCAAAGGATTTGCCATTGGTTCAGCTGCCCTTACAGCAATGGCACTTCTTGCATCATATATTGAAGAGATAAAAATCGGATTGATCCATCTTGGTCAGAATACAATAGATATTGCCGGTCGGACAGTTGAAGTAGCACGGGCAACTATCCCTGATTTTATGGAGTACTATGAAGTATCTCTTATGAATCCAAAAGTTCTGGCAGGTGTTTTTTTGGGCTCAATGATGTCTTTTCTTTTCTGTGGCCTTACAATGAATGCAGTTGGAAGAGCTGCACGCCAGATGGTTGAGGAGGTAAGAAGGCAGTTCCGTGAAATCAAAGGTATTCTTGAGGGTAAAGCAACTCCTGATTATGCAAGATGTGTTGAGATTTCAACCAAAGGGGCTCAGCGAGAGATGCTTTTTCCCTCTATTTTGGCAATAGCTGTACCTGTAGTAACAGGCTTGGTTTTTGGTGTTTCAGGAGTGATGGGTTTACTTGCCGGTGGTCTTGGTGCCGGTTTTGTACTTGCAATATTCATGGCAAATGCAGGAGGAGCTTGGGATAATGCAAAGAAATATATAGAGGAGGGGAACTTTGGCGGGCCTGGTTCACTCAGCCATAAGGCGTCAATAGTTGGCGATACTGTTGGGGATCCCTTTAAGGATACCTCAGGTCCTTCACTTAACATACTTATTAAGCTAATGAGTATGGTTGCTATAGTGATGGCCGGCTTGACAGCAGCATTCAGTTTGCTGTAGCTTGAACATATACAATTCCGCTGTAAATCTAAAACCCGAGCCGGGCGTGAGGATTGGCGGATACCCGCCCGCCCGGCCTGAGTTGGCCATTCGGCAGATGATTTTTGCGAAACCCGTGTAGTTCTAAGTATCAGATTATCAATGTATAGACAATCCACCTGACAGGTGACCTGACAGGTGGATTGCTTAGGGCTAAAAAAAGGGTGCACAAAAAAATTTGTGCACCCTCATAGTATTTGTGCAATTATGTTTTACAATTGCACCTTCAATCTCAAACTTTATTTAGCTGTAATTCCGAGTTGTTCCTCAATGAAAGATACAAGCTCCTCTTCACTTACTTTGCGTTTGATAATTTTACCTTCACTGTCAACAAATATATTCTGTGGAATGTATTTAACATGGTAAAGTTTTGCAGCTGCGCTGTTCCAGTACTGAAGATCAGAAACCTGAGGCCAAGTTAGTTTGTCATCCTTGATTGCGCTGCTCCAAAGTTCTGCGTCTCTGTCAAAAGATACACCAAATACTCCAAATCCAAGTTTGTTGTACTTTTTGTAAATCTCAACAAGAGTTGGGTTGAAACGACGGCAAGGGCCGCACCATCCTGCCCAGAAATCAATCATAGTGATTTTGTTGTTAGGATACACAGATGAAAGTGCAATTGGATTTCCCTGAGGATCATTCATTGTAAAATCAGGAGCTACCATTCCAACCTCAAGAGTCTTAAGGGTTGCAAGACTCTCTTCAATCTGAGCAATATATCTGTTTCCTTCAAATTCAGGAAGAGCTTTGAAAGAAGCAATTTTTGCCTCCATCTCTGCCATTGGAAAATCTTCTACCTTTTGAGTAAGCTGGATAAGAGTATAAAATGAGTTTGGATTTGCAGCCTGGAATGCAGAATCAACAGCAAAAGCCTCTTTTTGTGATTGATTGTATACAGCAATAATCTCAGCCTTTCTTTCAGGAGTTGTCTCCTTGTTTCCGTATTCACGCATAAGTGAATCAAGGCCATACTTTGCACCTATCTCCTCTTGTTGCTTTCTCAGACCCATAACAAGGTCATTTGTTACACCACCTGTGATTGTTGCATTAGGGAGGTCCTCTGCTGCACCTTCAATAGTGATTTCTGAGTTGTCAAGGAAAAACTGGATTCTTCCATCAATTCCCTCAATTGTAATTGCATAATTTTCAGGAGTAACAACCTTTCCTTCAAATCTGAATTTACCGCCAATGAAATCTACGGTGTCAGAAATTTGCTCTGCTCTTGCAAAGTTTGAAAGGATAGCCTTTCCTTCAGGAAGATTCTCTCCTGTTATTGTTCCCTCGATAATGTATCCGTCGTGCTTGGGCTGACACGCGAAAAGACCTACTAAGGCCGCGAAAAAAATAATTTTTTTCATCTAATTTAAATTTTGTTGATTAATATTTTGGGTAATTAGCTACTCTTCTTCGCAGGAGCTGAGAAACCACTCCTTATATTTCATATAGCCCTCGGCATTTCTCTTTGCCGACTCCCCAATCTCAGGAGTCCCCTCTTTTACCATTTTTGCAGGAATTCCCGCATATACACCGGGCTCAAGTTTTACATTGCTTAGAACAACGGCACCGGCAGCAATAATAGTATTGTCTGGTACTACAGCATTATCCATTAGTATAGCACCCATCCCGACAAGTACATTGTTCCCGACAGATGCTCCATGGACAATAGCGTTATGCCCCACTGAGACATTGTCTCCAATCTCCACCACGGATTTTTTATGCAATGTGTGCAAAACCGCACCATCCTGAATATTAACCCTGTTCCCTATCCTGATTGGATTTACATCTCCCCTTAACACCGCTCCGTACCAGATACTGCAGTCATTTCCAATAACAACATCTCCAATTATTGCAGCATTCTCTGCAATAAAGCAATTTTTTCCGATAGTTGGGGAAATCCCGTTTAGTTTTCTAATTATAGCCATAGTAATATGTTGCAAATATATCAAAATATAACAAAATATCTTTCATATTGTTCTGAATCGGCATATTTGCCGGATTTATGTTAAACTATAAGGTGTGCTATTCCGTATACTTAACAAATTGCACAAAATTGGCAATATTTGATAATAAATTAAAATTTCAGCAAAAAAGATTTTTTGGTTAAGAATAATGTATAAATTTGTCAAGATTTTGTAAACAAAACTTATATGCAACACAAGGTTATTGACACTAAAGAGGTTGTAATCCGTTTTACCGGAGACTCCGGTGATGGAATGCAGCTTACAGGTACTCTGTTTGCCGACGCCTCAGCTCTTTTTGGGAATGATTTTTCTACATTTCCCGACTTTCCTGCTGAGATAAGGGCCCCTCAAGGAACAATCTCAGGGGTATCGGGTTTTCAGGTTAACATAGGCAGCGGAGAGATAAGAACCCCGGGAGATTTATGCGACGTATTGGTTGCAATGAATCCGGCAGCTCTTAAAGCAAATGCCAAATGGACCAAAAGCACTGCAACAATTATTTTGGACTCTGATACATTTGATGAAAAGGGTTTGAAAAAAGCTGGTTTTGCGACAGAGGATCCGGTAAGAGAGCTGAAAATTGAAGACAGAACTATAATATTTGCTGCAATTACCTCTTTGACAAAAGAGAGTTTAAAAGATAGCGGACTGGACCCAAAAGCAATTGTAAGGTCTAAAAATATGTTTACTCTGGGTATGTGCTACTACATGTTTAACAGACCCCTGGAGTTTACCTTTAAATATATTAAGAAGAAATTTAAAAAGAACCCTGCTCTTATAGATGCAAATCAGAAGGTTCTTCAGGATGGCTTTAATTATGCATCTAATATTCACGCTATTCCAAACACTTATAAAATTGAGCCTGCCAAGCTGAAAAAAGGTCTTTACCGCAATATAAACGGCAATCAGGCTACTGCCTGGGGACTTCTTGCAGCATCTGAAAAATCCGGCAGACCTTTGTTCTGTGGATCTTATCCTATTACACCGGCAACCAGTATCCTTGAAGAGCTAGCTCTGCACAAGGAGTTAAATGCAAAGACTCTTCAGTGTGAGGACGAAATAGCAGGTATTTGTACAGCAATTGGAGCTGCTTATACAGGAAGTCTGGCAGTAACAACTACATCAGGACCCGGTTTGTCTCTTAAGTCTGAGGCGTTGGGGCTTGCAGTTATGACTGAGCTTCCGCTTGTAGTTGTTGATGTTCAGAGAGGAGGACCATCTACAGGTATCCCTACAAAAACTGAGCAAACTGACCTTAATCAGGCGCTTTACGGAAGAAACGGAGAGTGCCCGATTGCAGTAATTGCAGCCCACTCACCATCACATTGTTTTGATGCAGCATTTTATTCTGCAAAATATGCAATGGAGCATATGATGCCGGTGATGCTTCTTACCGAGGGCTTTCTCGGAAATGGATCTGAACCATGGAGAATTCCAAGTATGAAAGATTATCCGGAGATTAATCCTCCAATACTGGAAAAACCTGATGAGGTGCCTTTCTGGCCATTCAAACGCGATGAGGAGAGACTTGCCAGAAGGTGGGCACTACCCGGGACCGTTGGTTTGGAGCACAGAGTGGGAGGTCTTGAAAAGAATAATAATGGTACCGTATCTTCAGATCCTATTGTTCACGAAAGAATGGTTAATGAGCGTGCAGAAAAGGTTGCAAGACTTGCAAACTATATTCCTGATCAGACTGTAATTGGAGATGAGAGCGGTGAAGTTCTTATTGTTGGATGGGGCGGAACTTACGGGCATCTGTACACAGCTCTTAAAGAGCTGCACGAGCAGGGAAAGAGTGTTAGCCTTGCCCATTTTGACTATATCTTCCCATTGCCAAAAAACACAGCTGAGGTATTCTCAAAATTCAAAAAGATAATTGTGTGCGAGCTTAACAGCGGTCAGTTTGCAAATTATCTAAGAGCTTGTCATCAGCAATTCCAATATCATCAGCATAATAAAGTTCAGGGTCAGCCATTCACTGTTTCTGAAATTGTAGATGCTGTTAATGCAATACTTTAATCTCAAACAAGTAAAATAATTTGAAATGAAATATACACCACAAGATTTCAAAAGTAATCAGGAGGTAAAATGGTGTCCGGGTTGTGGAGACCACGCTATCCTTGCCTCTGTTCAGAGAGCAATGCCTGATATTTGCGAGGCTCTCAACTATACTAAGGAGAGATTTGTATTTGTATCAGGTATAGGATGCTCATCCAGGTTTCCTTACTATATGGATACCTATGGGTTCCACGGAATTCACGGCCGTGCCTCTGCAATATCCACCGGAGTAAAGGTTGCAAACCCAACACTTTCAGTATGGCAGGTTACCGGAGACGGTGATGCGCTTGCCATAGGTGGAAATCACTTTATACACGCCATCAGAAGGAATATTGACATAAACATTCTACTCTTCAATAACCAAATCTACGGTCTTACAAAGGGACAGTATTCACCTACCTCAGTACTGGGCAAGGTAACAAAGACATCCCCTTACGGAACAGTAGAGCATCCTTTTAATCCCGGCGCCTTAGTACTGGGAGCAAGAGGGACATATTTTGCCAGAAGTTTAGATGTTGAACTTAAACTCACTCAGGATATAATGCTGGAATCTGCTAAACATGACGGCACAGCTGTTGTTGAGGTTCTTGTAAACTGTGTGATTTTTAACGATAAAACTCACTGGAATCTGGTAGACAGGGAGCACAGGTCAGACAGGACAATTGTTCTTAAACACGGAGAGCCAATGATTTTTGGCAAGGATAGAGACAAGGGTCTGATGCTTGACGGAATGAAACTAAAGGTTGTTAAACTTGGTGAGAACGGTATCACAGAGAAGGATCTGCTTGTTCACGATGCTCACCAGGAGAATCCAGGCCTTCATTCAATGCTTATCGATATGCAGTATCCTGAATATCCTGTTGCACTTGGTGTAATCAGAGCTGTGAAAGACACGACATATGACGATAATGTAAGAGACCAGATAACAGAGGTTCGCTCAAAATCGCCAATCCAGTGTATGGATGATCTACTGGTGAGCGGAGCAACCTGGGAAGTGGAATAATTGAGTACCAATATTAACTAACATAACAAATAAAAAACATTTCTATTATGAAAGTAGCAGATGTAATGGCCAAACTTGAAAAGAAATATGGTCATGAGAAAGAGTACCTTCAGGCAGTTCACGAAGTTCTTGAATCAATTGAGGGAATTTACAACCAGCATCCGGAATTTGAGAAAGCAAAAATTATCGAGAGATTGGTTGAGCCGGACAGAATTTTTACATTCAGAGTTACCTGGCAGGATGATAAAGGTGAAGTTCAAACTAACCTTGGTTACAGAGTTCAGTTTAATAACGCCATAGGTCCGTACAAAGGTGGTTTCCGTTTCCACCCTTCTGTAACCCCTTCAATTCTTAAGTTTCTCGGCTTTGAGCAGACATTTAAAAATGCACTGACTACTCTTCCTATGGGAGGCGGTAAAGGTGGATCTGACTTTGATCCTAAAGGAAAATCAGATGCAGAGATTATGCGTTTTTGCCAGGCATTTATCACTGAGCTTTGGAGACACCTCGGCCCGGATACAGATGTTCCTGCTGGCGATATAGGAGTAGGCGGCCGCGAAGTAGGCTATATGTTTGGCTACTATAAAAAACTTGCTCGTGAAAACACAGGAGTTCTTACAGGCAAAGGTGCAACATGGGGAGGTTCCCTTATACGCCCAGAGGCAACAGGATTTGGAGGTGTTTACTTTGTAACACATATGCTCGCAACAAGAGGTATCGATATCAAAGGTAAGACTGTCTCTGTATCTGGATTTGGTAATGTTGCCTGGGGTGCTGCAATGAAGGCTACAGAACTTGGGGCAAAGGTTATTGCATTATCTGGTCCTGACGGAGTCATTATTGATGAAGAGGGAATGAATCCTGAGAAAATTGCATATATGCTGGAGCTTCGCGCAACTAATAATGATGTTGTTGCCCCTTATGCAACTAAATTCCCCGGCTCAAAATTCATCGCCGGCAAAAAATCCTGGATGGTTAAGGTTGACATCGCTCTTCCATGTGCATTCCAGAACGAACTTAACGGTGAAGATGCAAAGGAGCTTATTAAAAACGGTGTTACTTGCGTAGGTGAAATCTCTAATATGGGTTGTACTCCTGAAGCAATTGCTGAGTTTGTAAAAGCTAAGATTCTATATGCTCCGGGCAAGGCTGTTAATGCCGGTGGTGTTGCAGTTTCCGGTCTTGAAATGACTCAAAATGCAATGCATATAAGCTGGACTGCTCAAGAGGTTGATGCAAAACTTAAGCAGATTATGAATAGCATACACGAGGCTTGCGTGAAGTATGGAAAACAGAGTGATGGTTACATTAACTATGTTAATGGTGCAAATATTGCAGGCTTTATGAAGGTTGCTCAGGCTACTCTGGAACAAGGGCTTGTCTAAACAAACATTTTTATTTTAATTTTTTAAAGGTGGCTTAGTGAAGCCACCTTTTTTATTTGGATTAACAGATAAAAATTAGGTAGTGTAATATATTTTGTTAAATTTGTTGTGCCTTATTCCTAAGTAAGGCTAACCTAAATTTCAAACTAAACTAAAAACTTATTTATGAATGTAAAAGAGAATTTTACAAGAGTGGGCAAATTTATTGCCTTTACTCTGGTACTCCTGTTGGCAGGAGTCTCTTCTTGGGCGCAAGGACGCGTTACCGGTAAGGTGATTGACGTTAATGGCCAGCCACTGGGTTTTGTTACCGTAGTTGTTAAGGGTACAACAACTGCCACTAATACGGCAGATAACGGAACATTTACCTTCAGTAATGTTCAGAGCGACGGATCTCTAATCGTAAGCTCAATTGGTTACAGAACACAAGAAGTTGCCCTTAATGGAAGGGCTTATGTAGAGATTGTTCTTGAAGAGGACGCTATTAAGATTGATGAACTTGTTGTAACAGCCTTGGGTATCTCCCGTGAAAAGAAGGCTCTGGGTTACGCAGTTCAGGATGTAAAAGGTGATGAACTACAGAAAGTTCGTACATCCAATGTTGTTTCTGCTCTCTCCGGAAGAGTTGCCGGTGTGCAGATACAGGCAGCATCGGGCCAGATGGGTGGTGGTGCAAAGATTAATGTCAGAGGTAACACATCTCTTACCGGTAGCAACCAGCCGCTTTTTGTGGTAGATGGTATTCCTATCAGTAATGCAGACTACTCATACGGAGCAACAGGCGGTGGCGGTTATGACTTAGGTAACCTTGCATCTGACCTTAATCCGGATGATATTGAATCTATGTCCGTTCTTAAAGGCGCATCAGCTACTGCTCTGTACGGTTCAAGAGCAGCAAATGGTGTTGTAATGGTAACTACCAAAAAGGCAAAAGCTTCACAAAAGACTTTCGGTGTAAGTGTTAACTCATCAGTAACTATCGACCAGGCTGCCTATATGCCGCAACTTCAAAAACTGTATGGTGGTGGTTTTGTTTACGAAGGGGCTGGTACTCTTGATGGTTTTCTTGCAGCTACCATTGGTGGTAAAACTTACAGACTTGTTGACTATGCAACAGACGAGAGCTGGGGTCCAAAATATGATCCTAATATAAAAGTTCTTGAATGGAATGCCTTTGATGCATGGGATACTAAAAATTATTTAGTAGAGAGACCTTGGATGTATCCTGAGAATGACTATAAAACATTCTTCCAGAATGGTGTTAACTACACAAATAACATCCAAATTGCAAAAGCAGGTGAAGACGGAACATTCAGATTGTCTTACACTAACAGTGAGATTACCGGAATTACCCCTAACAGTAAGCTAAGCAGGAATACTGTAAGCTTTAGCGGAACGGCTAATCTGAATAAGTATCTTGATGGCTGGGCAAGTGTTAACTATGTTAATAATGGTGCAACAGGCAGACCTGAAACCGGTTATGGTGACAGGAACCCAATCCAGAAGATGTGGCAGTGGTCACAAACTCAACTGGATTATCAGGATTTGAAAGAGTATTTAAATGAAGATGGTACTCAGCGTACCTGGAACAGAACATCATGGGATGACGGAACTCCAATGTATACAGATAACCCTTACTGGTCTGCATATAAAAACTATCAGAGTGACAGAAGAAATCGTGTATACGGAAATGCCGGACTAAACTTAAAACTTACTGACTGGTTAAAAATTACAGGTCGTGTAGGTGTTGACTATTTCAATCTTGCAATGGAGGAGAGATTTGCAGTTGGTTCACAAGCTACTCCTGAGTATTATCTTGATGTAAGAGAGGCTTTGGAGACAAACATGGAGCTCTTTGCAAACTTCAACAAGAGATTCTTTAGTGATAAATTTGGAGTATCTGCTCTGTTAGGAACAAGCAGCTCAGACAGAAAGAGCTGGAGAACAGGAGGAATAACAGTTGGTGGATTAGTTATTCCTGATCTTTACAACCTTTCAAACTCTCAGGTTAAGGCAACAGCCTATGACAGCAAATCCCGCAAAAGGATAAATTCTGTATTTGGTAATGTCACAATGGACTGGAATCAGTTTATATATCTGGATATTACAGCAAGAAATGACTGGTCTTCTACTCTTCCTGCAGGAAACAGATCTTATTTTTATCCTTCTGTTAACCTGAGTGCAGTTCTTACTTCACTTGACGCTCTTAAGGATATGAGCTGGCTTAATTTTGCAAAAGTGCGCGGAGGCTGGGCACAGGTAGGTAATGATACAGATCCTTATAACCTGGAGTCTTATTATGCAGCATCATCAGGTGGTGCATTTGGCTCAAACCCTCGTTACAACCCTCCTACAACAATGTCTAATCCTCTACTTAAACCTGAATCAACCAGATCATGGGAGGTAGGTCTTGAGGCTCGTATGCTTGATAACAGAGTTGGATTTGATGTTTCATATTTCCAGAAAGATACTTACGATCAGATTGTACCGGTTATGATTTCAGGTGCATCAGGATATGCAAGTATGTATATTAACTCAGGACATATGTCAAATAAAGGTATTGAGGTTACTATGAATCTGGTTCCTGTTAAAACAAATGATTTTACCTGGGATATGCAACTGAACCTTGGTACACTTGAAAACAAAGTTATCTCTATTGCTGAAGGGCTAAACTACCTAAACCTTGCTAACGCTCCATTCCGTGTTAAATCAGGAGCATTTACAGGTGCCTCATATCCAGTAATCTATGGTACAGGATATGTGTATGATGACCAAGGTAATAAACTCGTTAATTCATCTACAGGATACTATGCAGCCACACCTATCAGAAACATAGGAAATGCCACTCCTAACTTTACTGCAGGTTTGACAAATGCATTTAATTATAAAGGCTTTGATCTGAGTGTCCTTATTGATATGCAGAGAGGTGGCCATATGTATTACACTTCTTACATGTGGGGTATGTATTCAGGTATTTTTGAAGAGTCTGCTCTTCAGAATGGTAAGGATATCCGTGAAAATGGCGTCTTAATTGACAGCTATTATGGTAAATGGGATGCTGCCGCAAATAAATTTGTCTATACAGATGCTTCCGGAGCTGTAACAACAACCCCGGTTAAAAACACAAAGGTTCTTGGAGCAGAAACATACGGAGCATATCACTACGACAGAAATGACGAGCAGAATGTATTTAGCACAGATTACTTTAAACTTCGTGAAGTAAGACTTGGTTATACAATACCTTCTAAGTTTACAGGTCCTATCAAGCAGCTGCGTGTCTCTGCATTTGGCCGTAATCTGGCTATATGGGGAGAGGCTACCAAGCACTTTGATCCTGAATATTTGCAAATGGCCGGATCTAATGCTCAGGGTATTGAGGGAGGTTATATCCCATCTACCAGATCATTTGGTTTCAGTCTCAGCTTTAACTTTTAATTAATAGGAGATGCTATATATGAATACAATAAAAAAACTATTTTTTGCGCTTTTAGCACTTCCTGTTTTATTGACAGGCTGTGACAAGCAATTTGATGAAATAAACACCAGTCCAAACTCTACTACAAGTGTGCCTACGCCGTATATAATGACTTACGCGCAGAGAGAGTTAGGATTCTATATCTTTGATGTATGGCGTTCCGGCCGTCAGTCAAGTATTGCCTGCCAGCATCTGGCTCAGAGAAACTACACTTCAGAGGACAGATATCTCTTCAGACAAGAGGTTACCGATGGTTTCTTCAGGAATACCTACTTTATTACACAAAGTTTCCAGGATATTATCAATCTCAATACAAAAGAGGCTACCAAAGGTAATATGCTTGCTTATGGAGATAATTCTGTCCAGATAGCAACTGCAAAACTTATGCAAATATGGGCTGTAGAACTTCTTGCAGAGACATTTGGTGATGTTCCTTATACTGAAGCCTGGCAATCTCCGGAGATTGTTATGCCTAAGTATGACAAACAGAGTGACCTGTTCCCTAAACTTCTTGCAGATGCCAAGACTGCAGTAGATGCATTAAAGGCTGCTAACAAAGGATGGACTAACGGAGACATTATTTATGGTGGAAATCTTGCCAAATGGATTAAATTTGGTAACTCTATCAGACTAAGATTAGTCCTTAGAATGTCAAATGTTAAAGCTGACTGGAAAACTGTAGCGAAATCTATTATTCAGGAGGGAGTTATGACTTCAAACAGCGATAACGCAATTGTTAAGTTTACAGGCGCTGGTGCGCCTAACGAGGCTCCATTCTATAATGGATTTATAGTTGGTAAAAGAAATGACTTTACCCTCACCAAGCAATTTGTTGGCCTTCTGGCCGGTGTTGATGATACTGACAAGGGTTATACAAATCCGTTTAACGGAATTGAGGATCCAAGACTTAAAGTATACATTGGAGAGAGTAATTATTCAACAGGAAGAACAACAGGTGTTCCTTACGGAATGCTTGACGCTGCTACCGGAGGTTTTGTAAATGCTAATGGTACAACTGTTATTAACTTAACAAGACAGCCACTTCCACTACTTCTTCAACCAAATTTCTGGTCTACATTTATGGATTACCCTACAGTTTGTTTTATGATGAGCGAAGTTAACGACTTTGATAAAGCAAATCTTGAGGCAGGAATCCGGGCTTCTCTTGCAATGTGGGGAGCTACAGTGGATGAGGCATACATCTCTGCAGTTCTTGCCAAGTATGATGCAGCAAATGCTGAGGGGAAGAAAGAGATTGTACTTACTCAGAAGTATATCCACCTGTTCTCTCAATCTTTTGAGGCTTGGGCAGAATACCGCAGAACCGGTTATCCAAAATCAATTGTGAAGCCGGGTGAGGTTACCTATAACGGAGTTAAGTTTGTAACTGCTAATGATACAGGCACTGATATAGTACCTCGTCTGAAGTATGATACTAATGAATATACTCTTAACAAAGAGAATGTATCTGCTGCTGCAACAAGTATAGGTGGAGACGCCTATACAACTAAATTGTGGTGGGCTAAGAAGTAATTTCAAGGTTTTTATTGATCTTTTTGAGGGTGGCTATTTTTTAGTCACCCTCTTTTTATATTAGATCGGAA
>WARP01000557.1_pt1 | contig 35619 bp, 28 predicted proteins | sample 4769151 | NCBI WGS metagenome assembly WARP01 (sample SAMN08893023, study PRJNA449175) | gut metagenome | isolation source: rumen sample fed with dry roughage | host: cow | place: India: Nagpur | collected 2016
ATGACTTTACCGGACAGTTACATTCCAAAACCGGTTTATGCCGTAAATTGAACCTGCACATAAAACCGGTAATACTTATTCACCGTCCTGGATTCGCTGCTCAAGATCACTGGCTTGGGCAGCTGTACTCATGGGAACGAACAAATGGCCCGTATTAATGCCCTCACCGATGGCGAGAATTGAGACCAGCTTATTATTCATTGTCACCGTTAGGTTTTTACCGATATTACGACTAGTGAAGCCGGCCAGTTTTGCGCTTCCCTGGCTGGAAAAATGCAGATCTACAAAAACATTGCCAGAACTGTCTTGCTTGGCAACCGCATTTTGCAAATCATTGCGGGTTAGCGTTTGGCTTGGATCCACGTAAACCAGCTGTCCACTTTGCTGTACCGGAATATATCCTGGCACCGGTGTCATTGAAGAAACATAAATGACCAGGGAAGAAGCGACTCCCGCTGGTTGTTGAGGCATAGTAGGCTGAGTGTTAATAACCGGCTCAACGGGCAAGACAGGGACATCGCTTAGCAAAGTCCCCCCTTTACGACCATCGGGAAATAACTCTACGGTCTCACAACCGGCAAGAAAAAAAGTTGCCCCAAGTATAGTGAAATTTACAAATTTTTTTATACTCATACTATTCCCAATCAATATTAAAGGAAGCGCTCATGACCTTTTAAATAGCGCCATTGCCCCACTGGCAAGTCTGCTAATGTAACATTACCCATGCGAACCCGCTTAAGTCCAACCACTTTAAGGCCCACCAATTCACACATGCGACGGATTTGTCGTTTTTTACCCTCGTGCAGTATGAATTTTAACTGATCATCATTCAACCATGAAACTTCTGCCGGCCGCAAAGCCTGCCCGTCGAGTGTCAGGCCGTGGTTAAGCAGGCTTAGACCATTACCGATGATTCTACCCTCTACCCTCACCAGATATTCTTTTTCAACTTCAGAGTCTTCTCCAATGAGTTGTTTGGCAATGCGACCGTCCTGGGTAAGCACCAACAGGCCTTGTGAATCAATATCCAGTCTTCCGGCCGGCGCAAGGCCACGTAAATGCCCCGCCTCAAAGCGCTGTCGACCCTTGTCAAACTGACGTTCGGGGGTAATTAGGCTGGCTGCCGGACGATATCCGCTTTCCGCCTGTCCGGAGACATATCCGACGGGTTTATTCAGGATAATGGTTACTCGGGCCGTTTGCCTTGCCTGCGCCATCTTATCAAGTGTGATCGTCTGGTTGGGATAGGCCTTGTCACCCAAGCCAACCACCCTTCCATCAACTTTTACCCACCCACGTTCAATGTAGGCATCCGCCTCACGGCGTGAACACATCCCTTTTTCGGACATGAGTTTAGAAATTCTTGCTTTTTCCATTTATTTCTCAAGTTTTTTAGCGTTTCAACTCAATACTGAGTGAATTATTGATATATTCAATCTATAAAAAAATGAACATTTGTTGTAATGAACACTTATACAGATAATCCAAACTGGCTGCTTGCACCCCCTCCAAAACTTGAAGGCTTACAAAAGCAGTGGTTATTTCGTCCTGGCGCACTAACAAGTGGTTTGCGACAACTGGGCATGGTTGAAATAAAGATATTGAAAGAATGCAAACAAAGCCTGCCTCTTGATGAGGCATACACTTGCAGGCAATATACATCCAGTCCCGTCTGGGTCCGTGAGATTTTAATGTCTATCAATGGCACACCGGCGGTTGCCGCACGTAGCCTGACCCCATTAAAAGCATCACATGGCGTATGGCAAGGCATCAGAAAACTAAGAACCCGTCCTTTGGCCGATATTCTTTATAATGATCGTGCCATTACACGTTCCAACTTTGAATGTGGACTTGTTAAAAGAACCATGCCTATTTACAACACGCTAGCCCAGGTCTTACATCCTGTTCCGTACAGGCCAACGCTTGCCAGACGCTCAACATTCTGGAAAGACGGGCAACCCCTATTGGTAACCGAGTGTTTTTTACCTGCATTCTGGAATGAAATTATTCCTGCTGCAAGTTAAAACTAAAAGAATGTAGCATAAAAATACAGGCACTTGCATGCCATATGGCATTATTTTCTAGAGTGCCTGGTCATCTTGCTCACCCGTACGGATTCGAACCGCTTTTTCGATATGCGTTACAAAGATTTTGCCATCACCAATTTTTCCTGTCCGTGCCGCTTTTACAATCGCCTCAAGCGCGGAATCTACCTGGTTATCGGGTATGGCCAACTCGATTCTTACCTTCGGCAAGAAATCCACGACATATTCAGCACCCCGGTAAAGTTCGGTATGCCCTTTTTGGCGGCCAAAACCCTTGACTTCGGTAACCGTCAAACCACTGACACCAAGTTCTGCTAGCGCCTCGCGGACCTCATCAAGTTTGAAAGGTTTAATAATTGCAGTTACTAATTTCACCTTGCCTGTCCTTCATTTATTCTGTTCATTGTTTGGGATTTTAACCTGCACTTGCCATTTAATAAGGCTAGAAATGATATCCATTGGTAATTGGGTAGCGCCAATCTCGGCCAAACGCCCTGCGTGTCAACTTGGGACCAGGTGCTCCCTGACGGCGTTTGTATTCATTGATTTTCAACAGGCGAGCCACTTTCTCAACGTCATGACGACTATAGCCGGCAGCCATGATTTCTGCTGATGATTGATCCTGTTCCATCATGCGCTCGATAATCCCGTCCAGAATATCATATTCCGGCAAACTGTCCTGATCGGTTTGATCGGGCCTTAGTTCAGCTGAAGGAGGACGGGTGATTATTCTTTCCGGAATAACCGGGGTAATGCTGTTGCGCCATCGGGCAAGCCGGTAAACCCAGGTCTTTGGCAGATCCTTGAGCATGGCAAATCCACCTACCATGTCCCCATACAAGGTACAGTAACCGGTTGCCAGTTCGGACTTGTTGCCGGTTGTTAATACAACCGCACCAAACTTGTTGGACATAGCCATTAATAAAGTGCCACGGATACGAGCCTGCAGGTTTTCTTCAGTCGTATCAACCGGCAAATCCTGGAAAATGGGTGACAAAGCACCCAGATAAGCCTCAAACATGTTGGCGATGGCCACCTCATGGTAACTGATGCCTAATCGCTGAGCCATATCCTGTGAGTCGGTTACCGAAATATCCGCAGTGTACTCTGATGGCATCATGACCGCCTGTACATTTTCAGCACCAATGGCATCGACCGCTACAACAAGAACCACCGCAGAATCTATGCCACCTGACAAGCCTAATAAGGCTTTTTTGAAAAAGTTCTTGCCAAGGTAGTCTTGCGTGGCCAATACCAGGGCACGCCAGATTTCAGACTCTAACGGCTCGTCATTGTTTTTATGCAACTCATTATAAGGCAATGCATTAGTTGTGCGTGCCGGCATCAGGGGCAAGGCCTGTCTTGCTGTGACGGCATGCCCTTGCACTTGCACAATTCCCAGGGCCTGAACAAAAGTATTCAGTTCCTGAACCAGCTGACCTTGCCGGTTAAGCACAAAAGAATTGCCATCAAAAACCAGTTCATCCTGGCCACCCACCATATTGCAATAAACAACAGCCATCTCTTGTTTGCAAATGTTTTCCTGCATCACCTTGATACGTTGGTCGTCTTTATTCATGGTGTAAGGCGAGGCATTTAGCACAAGCAATGTTTGCGCCCCAGCTTGGGCAGCTTGTTCTGGCACGCGTGGCAGCCAGGTATCTTCACAAACCGCAACACCAAAACAATGGCCTTTCAGGTTAAAAACAAAGGGCTCATTGCCTGGCGTAAAATAACGCTTTTCATCGAAGACGGAATAATTGGGCAATTCCTGCTTGAAATAAACCCCTTCAACCCTCCCATTTACCACCAATGAGGCGCAATTGTGAATGCCGGCGGCAGTTTTGACAATATGGCCGATTAACACATGCAAATCGGTTAACGTTGCCAAACTGGCACATAATTTTTCAAACTCGGAAGCCTGTTGCTTAATAAACTCGGGCCGCAACACCAAATCTTCAGGTTGGTAGCCAACCAGTGCAAGTTCAGGTAAGACCAGAATATCCACACCCTGCTCGTGGGCCTTTTGTGCCGCCTGCAAGATAAGCGCCGCATTGTCGGTAAAACGACCTACCGTTGCATTAATTTGCGCCAAACCGATTAAAATAGGTGCTTCCATGATAGAAAAATCAAATATCCATTAAACTTTCAATTAAAACACAGTTGCGCTTTATCAACGAATAAAATACTTATAATTAGTATAAATTTCCAATCCCAATTTTTTACTTTTTATCATACTCCTGCATAATTATGACCAACAATACATCTTCGCAAAATCAATTTAACAATAAGGCACAGGCCTGGTCTGCCCGTTTCAGCGAACCGGTTTCAGATCTGGTCAAGCGCTATACCGCTTCGGTTGATTTTGACAAACGGCTGGCCCGCTTTGATATTCAAGGTTCTTTGGCTCACGCTGATATGCTGGCTCATGTTGGGGTAATTTCTGCACAAGACCTTGCCGACATTCAAAAAGGCATGCAGCAAATCCTGGCTGAAATAGAGCAAGGCCAGTTTGAATGGCTGCTGGATCTTGAAGACGTACACCTGAATATTGAAAAACGCCTGGTAGAGCTTATCGGAGATGCCGGCAAACGCCTGCACACGGGTCGCTCACGCAACGACCAGGTGGCTACCGACATCCGCCTGTGGCTACGTGAAGAAATTGATGTCTCCAGCCAATTGCTGATTCAGTTGCGCCAGGCACTGGCAACCGTAGCACTTGATCACCACGACACCATCATGCCAGGATTTACCCATTTGCAGGTTGCCCAGCCCGTTACTTTTGGCCATCATTTGCTGGCCTACGCCGAGATGTTTGCTCGTGATGCCCAACGCCTGCAAGACTGCCGTAAACGCGTAAACCAATTACCCCTGGGCGCTGCAGCGCTGGCGGGTACCTCATACCCGATTGATCGCGAACGAGTGGCAAAAACCCTGCAGTTTGACGGTGTTTGCCGCAACTCACTAGATGCAGTATCAGACCGTGATTTTGCCATCGAGTTCTGTGCCGCTGTTTCTTTGGTGATGACGCATATTTCACGTTTGTCAGAAGAATTGATCCTGTGGATGAGTCCACGAATTGGCTTTATTGAGCTAGCTGATCGTTTTTGCACTGGTAGCTCTATCATGCCGCAAAAGAAAAACCCTGACGTACCTGAACTGGCCCGAGGCAAAACAGGCAGGGTAAATGGCAACCTGATTGCCTTGCTCACTCTAATGAAAGGCCAGCCACTGGCTTACAACAAAGACAATCAGGAAGACAAGGAAGGCCTGTTTGACTCAGCAGACACATTGCGTGACACCCTGACCATTTTTGCTGATATGGTTGGTGGCATCAAGGTTAAACCCGAAAACATGCGTGCAGCTGCCCTACAAGGCTTTTCAACCGCTACTGACCTGGCCGATTATCTGGTTAAAAAAGGCCTGCCTTTCAGGGATGCCCATGAAACGGTTGCGCTTGCTGTCAGGAAGTGCGAAGAAAGCGGCTGCGACCTGGCTGACCTCACGCTGGAACAGCTACAGGAATTCAATCCAGGCATTCAGGAAGACGTCTTTGCGGTACTAACGCTCGAAGGATCGGTTTCTTCCCGCAATCACATTGGTGGTACAGCACCGGCTCGCGTGAAAGAAGAAGCCTTGCGCATTCTTGAAGAAACCAAGGGCTGATTCTCGCAGTCCCGTTTACACCAGAAGTGTTTATGAAAAAGGCCTTATTTCAAATAAGGCTTCAGAATGTAAATAAACTCCCTGTTTTTTGAGCAGGGAGTTTATTTTTTTCAGAATAGCCAAATTTGCAACAACCAAAAGATCAAGCCAACTTAATAAGAAACCAAGAGACGCTTTTTTGAGTTTAATGCTTGTTAATGGCACTGAAGGTGGATGAACAGCCTGCCAAATAATTCAAAAATCATCCGGATATTGGCCGCCAATAATCTTTCTGACGACATCCGCATTAAATCCGCGTGACAATAAAAAGCGGGTTTGCTTTGCGTATTCCTGTGGCGTTGAATAGGCCACACCACGGAATTTTTTATGCCAGACCTCGTAAGCCCTTTCAAACTCAGATTGCTCAAGCTGTTCTTTAAGGTCGGAAATATCTTCTGCATTTAGCTTATGCTGTTTTAATTCCTGCAGAATTTTAGCCGTCCCCCATTTCGAGGATTTTTGTTGCGCAAAAGCATGCGTGAAACGCTGGTTGGATTGCCAGTTCTCTTTTTTCAGGCGCGCCAGCACCTGCTCGACTTCTTCGGGTGACTCAGCATGAGGCAGCAGTTTTCGGCTTAGCTCAAGCTCGGAGTGTTCACGACGGGAAAGCAGGTTAACCGCTCTTGCCAGCAAGGAAATGGTTGGCTTTTTACCCGTTTGCGCTTGTTTTTCTATTGGCTTTTTAAGTTCAGAGGTGCGGCTAAACGCTTCTTTGCTTTCTTTTTGCGCAAGGTTTTGCGATGGTTTTGAAACCCGTACTGTTTCAAAACCATCGTCATCATCGAAACGGTTACCAGAATCGAAACGACTCATCACTTTAAATGATGGCTTAGAAACTTACCATCATTCCTCGACATCGTCCGCAGTCGGCGCCACGGATTGTGCCTGGGCAATGATACCCATGTTGTCACGGATCTTGTTTTCAATTTCAAAGGCAATATCGGGATTATCTTTAAGATATTCACGTACATTGTCTTTGCCCTGACCTATCTTGTTGCCATTGTAGCTATACCAGGCACCGGCTTTGTCTACAATGCCTGCCTGAACGCCGAGATCGATGATTTCGCCCTGACGGGAAATACCGGCACCATACATGATGTCGAACTCAGCTTGCTTGAAGGGCGGAGAAACCTTGTTTTTAACCACTTTAACCCGGGTTTCATTGCCAATGATTTCGTCCCCTTTCTTGATGGAGCCGATACGACGGATATCAAGGCGGACTGATGCATAAAACTTAAGCGCATTACCACCAGTTGTGGTTTCAGGGCTACCAAACATAACACCGATTTTCATGCGGATCTGGTTAATGAAAATAACCATGCAGTTAGTGCGCTTGATAGAGGCGGTTAATTTTCGTAAGGCCTGGCTCATTAAACGGGCTTGCAGGCCCGGTAGGCTATCGCCCATATCACCTTCAATTTCGGCACGGGGTGTGAGGGCAGCGACCGAGTCGATAACGATTAGATCTACCGAACCGGAACGAACCAGTGCATCGGTGATTTCAAGGGCTTGTTCGCCGGTATCTGGCTGGGAGATAAGCAAATCGCTTAAATTGACCCCCAATTTGGCGGCATACTGGACATCCAGGGCATGCTCGGCATCGACAAACGCGCAGGTACCACCAATTTTTTGCATTTCGGCAATGACTTGCAAGGTAAGTGTTGTTTTACCTGAAGATTCGGGGCCATAAATCTCGATAACCCTACCGCGTGGCAAACCACCAACGCCCAGTGCAATGTCGAGCCCCAGGGAGCCAGTGGAAACGACCTGTATATCGTGCGCTACTTCGTTATCGCCATAGCGCATGACAGAGCCTTTGCCAAACTGTTTTTCTATTTGAGACAAGGCGGCCGCCAAGGCCTTTGCGCGTTCTGCTGATGCTGTTTTGGATTGTTTGTCGTCCATGGAGGGTCCTTAATTGGGTGACTTCAAAATAAACTCAATTCGATATTATCGCATTAAATTATACTGTACATATAGACAGTAGTGATATTATTTTCATAATTCCACAAAACAATAAATAATAACCTGTTTGTCTTCCCAATTCAGGACATTGTCAGATGTTATCCCTATAGTTACTGAATGGGAACAAATTGTCCTGCCAATTTTCATATTGGCGATTGTTGTTTCTCATCGCTATGCAACGCCCCGCAACTTTTGCGTTGCATGCGTACCCCGTATTTACCTGCCAGCAACCCTGGCAGGTTTTTTTTATCTCCATACGTTAAAATCGATACTTTTGGCAGAAAAATATGTGGTTTAAAAACCTGAAAGTCTTTCGTCTATCGCCCACTTGGCAACTTTCTGTCCAGGATCTCGAGGCCAAGCTTGAGAAACAGCTTTTTCAGCCCGGCAACCGGTCTGATATGCAAAACATGGGCTGGGTCTCCCCTTGCAATAATGGTGCTTTGGTTCATGCACTAAATGGCCAATATCTGCTGGCACTGCGTGTTGAAAAAAAACTGCTGCCCGCCACCGTCATTAACCAGTTTACCAAGGCAAAAGCACTGGAAATTGAAGAGCAGCAAGGCTACAGGCCGGGCCGCAAGCAACTAAAAGAAATCAAGGAACAGGTTACCGAAGAATTATTACCCAAAGCGTTTAGTATTTTTCGTGACACCCAAGTGTGGATTGACACCAAAAACCACTGGTTGATTATCGATGCCGCCGCTGCAGCCAAATCCGATGAAGTCATTGGCATGCTGGCAAAGGTGCTTGACCCTTTACCGGTCCAAAGCCTGTTTACCGAACAATCTCCCTCTGCCGCCATGACCGAGTGGCTGCTTCAGGATGAGGCTCCAGGAAACTTTAGCATTGACCAGGATGTCGAGTTGCGCTCCAGTGCCGAAAACCGCGCAACTGTCCGGTATGTACGTCAAACACCCGAAAAAGAAGATGTGACCAAACATATTGAGGCAGGAAAACAATGCACTCGACTGGCACTAACCTGGGCTGACAGGGTTTCGTTTATCCTGAATGAATCACTGGATATCAAACGGATTGCTCCTCTGGATATCCTTACTGAAGGCAGTGATTTTTCAAATATGGATGACACCGAACGCTTTGATGCAGATATGACCCTGATGTGCGCCGAACTAGCCAATTTGCTGGATGATCTGGTTGGCGCACTGGGTGGCGAAAAGAAAACCGGCCCGCAATAATGTTATTTCAAATTTAAGGTAATGGTATAAGGAATAGCCTGCGCTGCATTGTCAAGCGCAGCCTTTTCCTGCTGTACTTCCATGTTTTCCTTGAACATGACCCGAAGTTCATAAAGGCCATCTACCGGAATAATGAAATCAGTATCCCGCTCGAGGATTTTGGTTTCGGGTCCGAATAAAACCATATCCAGGAAATCATCCCCTTTCAGGTTGACCCTTAAGACCTGGTCTTGCGTGGCACGAAATTGATAAGCCGAATACCCTGCTCCCATAATGTAACCGGTATAAATCATGGCAGGTTCTTCTGGCGAAAAACTGACATTCTGGGTCATATTGGTCAAGGAATTGATGATGGCCTCGTTGTGTTTTTCGGTATCCTGCTTGATTCTTACCGCTTCTGAAGCGTAGTGCGTTTCCAGCTTGCCTACGATAACAACCGAAGCAACCGTAAAAACAAGAATAATACCAACGAGAACTTTAGAGGCCTGTGAAAAATGCATATCAGTGCTTTTGAAGTGTACAAACGGAATGCGCCACTTTTTGGGTGGCAAGGGCAAAAGTCTACATCAATATATCGTATCTGAACAGTTCTGCAGATTGAAAATCATCTTTATCCCTCTGTTATCGCTGTTGCCAGGCAGCCTCTTCCGGTCATAGATAAAAAAATCGACTGGTTCTTTTAGGTTGCCCGCCACTGACAGACAACTTCACTCCAAAAACCAGTCAATTTCATTTAAAAACCAGCAAAAAACTAGGCTTTAGGCAACGAGGCGGCGGCTGTAAAAAGTACGTCAGTTGAAGAGTTCAAGGCCGTTTCTGCCGAGTCTTGCAATACGCCAATCACAAAACCCACACCCACTACCTGAATCGCAATATCATTGGAAATACCAAACAGGCTGCAAGCCATGGGGATCAGTAACAGGGAACCGCCTGCCACACCAGAGGCACCACAAGCGGCAATGGTGGATATGATGCTAAGCAATACAATAGTCGCAAAATCAACATTAATGTTCAAGGTATTAACAGCCGCAAGTGTTAGCACGGTAATGGTAATGGCTGCTCCGGCCATATTGATAGTTGCCCCTAAAGGAATGGAAACCGAATAAGTTTCCTTGTCCAGACCCAGTTTTTCGCACAAAGCCAGGTTAACCGGAATATTAGCGGCAGAACTGCGAGTAAAGAAAGCAGTAAGGCCACTTTCACGCAGGCACTGGAACACCAGCGGGTAAGGATTACGCTTGAGCTTCAGAAAAACGATCAGGGGATTAACAACCAGGGCAACAAACAGCATAGAACCGAGTAGAACCGCTAACAAATGTATGTAACGCAGCAATTCACCTGCCCCAGATTCAACAATCGTGGTTGCAACAATACCAAAAATACCCAGTGGCGCCAGGCGAATAATGATCCTGACTATAGCGGTTACCGCAACCGAAAAATCGGAGATAAAAATTTTAGTGCTGTCATTCGCATTACGCAACACAATCCCAAATGCAATAGACCAAGCCAAAATGCCTATATAGTTTGCTTCCAGCAAAGCCCGCACAGGATTGGTAGTAATGCTAAGCACCAAATTCCTGAGCACTTCCACCACATTACCGGGCGGGTTTAATTGAGCCGACTCGATTTGCAGGTTCAGCTCGGATGGAAACATCAGGCTGGCAATAACGGCAACCATTGCTGAAAAAAAAGTGCCTGCCAGATATAACAGCAGCACCGGTTTAATTTGGGTTTGATTGCCTCTCTGATGACCGGAAATGGCGGCCATGACCAGGATAAAAACCAGCACGGGAGCAATAGACTTCAGTGCATTGATAAACAGGGTTCCCAATATGCTTATTGAAGGAACGGCCGAAGGCCAGATAATGGCCAACAGGACACCGGCAACCAGGCCAATAGCGATTTGAAGCACCAGACTACCGTTTTTAATAAAATTCATCACGGGATTACCCGTTGGCTGACCCGTAAGGTCCATGATTCAGTACCCACAAAAATTAAATTAATAATATAAACGACTGCATTCAAAATAAAACAATCGTAAAAGTGCGTAAATCTACCATATTTTCATGCCTTTTTGGAAAACCCATCTGTGATTGTCCAACAAAATGGCCCAATCGGTAAGGATCGGGCCATTCATCAAACCAAGTTAAACATTGACTTAAGCTGCGTAAGCTTTTTTGCCTTCAGCTTGTTCGGCTTTACCGGTTACACCGATAAATACCTGCCATGCTATGGCCAGGGCACCGATGATAAAGACAACATCACTGATGGTACGAACCCAGCGTAAAGTTTCCAGAATATCTTGCTGCAAGAAAGCTTCACTACGTGCGTACCACATACCTTCGCTAAGACTTGCATGGAACTGGATAAGACCGATTGGCAGCAAACTGGTTACGATCATGCCAACAACACCCAGGTTCAGGCACCAGAAAGCGGTTTTCATCAGTCCGGCACTAAATACCATATTTGGACGGATGTAACGCAAGACCAACAGCACGAAACCAAGGGCCAGGAAGCCGTACACACCAAACAGGGCTGCATGAGAGTGAACAGCAGTTGTATTCAGGCCTTGGATGTAGTACAGGGCAACAGGAGGATTAACCATGAAACCAAATACACCGGCACCCAACATGTTCCAGAAGGCTACGGCAATGAAGAACACCAGGGGCCAATGAAGGTTTTCCATCCATGGGGCCAGGGTTTTTAGTCTCCAGTTTTCCCAGGCTTCATAACCCAGCACAACCAGAGGTACAACTTCAAGCGCACTGAAAGAAGCGCCAACTGCCATGACAGGTGTGGTGGTACCCGCAAAGTACATATGGTGGAATGTACCTGGAACGCCACCAAGCATAAACAAGGAAGCAGATGCCAGGCTGGCTGCGGTTGCCATGCGTTTTGAAACAAGGCCCATTGAAGAGAAAATAAATGCAAGGGCTGTTGTGGCGAATACTTCGAAGAAGCCTTCAACCCACAGGTGAACCACCCACCAGCGCCAGTATTCCATTACAGTAAGGTGGGAACGCTCACCATAGAACAGGCCGGCACCGTAGAACAGGCCAATACAAATACATGAAGCCGTAAACAGGATCAATAGATGTTTGTCGCCTTTTTGTCTAAGGGCACTAACCACACCATTCATCATTAGCACCAGCCAGAAGGCAACGCCAACAAATTTGATAATTTGCCAGAAACGGCCCAACTCAAGATATTCATATCCCTGGTGACCAAACCAGAAGTTCAGTTCACGAGGCATGATGTTGGCAATAGCCAAATAGTTACCAATATAAGAGCCCACGACCAAAACAACCAGAGCCCAGAAAAGAATGTTAACACCCAGTTTCTGGAATTTCGGATCTTTGCCACCGTTGATGATTGGCGCAAGGAAAAGACCGGCAGCCAGGAATCCAGTTGCAATCCAGAATAGCGCGCTTTGCAAGTGCCAGGTTCTTAGCAGTGAATATGGAAACCATTTTGACAGCTCAATGCCGTAAAAAGTTTGGCCCTCTACCGTATAGTGCGCTACGGCACCACCCATGAATACCTGGAAAACGAACAGCGCCACTACCAAAACACAGTACTTGCCCAGTGCTTTTTGTGAAGGAGTCAACACGAATGTTGTAATCGGATCACGGGCAGGAACCTTAACCTCTTCATGATCTTCCTTGCGCAGGAAAGCCCAGCCCCATACCAGAAAACCAACACCTGCAATCAGCACAACCACACTAATAATTGACCACATAATGTTCTCAGGTGTAGGAACGTTATCGATCAAGGGCTCATGTGGCCAGTTGTTAGTATAAGTGGCGTTATTGTAATCAGGACGCTCTGTTGATGCGGTCCAGGCTGTCCAGAAGAAGAACTTGGCCATATCAAAACGGTCTTGCTCATCAGGAAGCGTATTGGTTTTCATCGCAAAGCTTTCACGAGAACCATTCAAGGCAGGATCATCACCAAACAGGGCAACATAATAGTTGGCGGTATCTTTCATTGCAGCAAGACGACGATCAGATACCAGCACTTCATCTTTTTCAAGATCATAAGTGTTGGTGCGATACTCTTCTTTCAGCTTCACTTTCAGAACGGCTTTTTGCTCTTCTGAAGTTTGCTCGTAAGGAATACCGAACTCGTCCTGGGAAGCCAGATTCAGCCACGCAATTAATTCACGATGCAGCCAGTCTGAAGTCCAGTCCGGTGCTTGCAAAGCACCGTGGCCAAAAATGGAACCAACCTGCATGCCACCGGCATTTTGCCATGCATTTTGACCATCAAGAATATCTTCCTTAGTGAATAAAACGTCACCGGAAGCCGTAACAATCTTACCGGGAATAGGCGGTGCGTTGCGATAGACCTCAACCCCGAAATACCCCAGAATACTAAACGTGACCGCAAGAATCGCGATTAGCGTCCACCATAATTTTTTATAACTACCCATTTTGAATTCCTTAATTTAACTGTGTTGGCGTTATGTTTCATTAATAACCAGCATCAGCCAGAAATTTACTTTTATTTAAACAAGACTTCATTTTCAAGTTCTAGATGTAATCGCAGATCTTCAACAAACTCCCCTATTCCAGAATATAATTTTTCCCATGAACCACAGGCGCTATCAGGCAAAAACAGGTTTCTGGTTACCTTCAGCAGACTGTCAACTCCCTCTTCATGCTGTTCGTGCTCAAGCAACATGACCGAAATCGGTGTTCGTGCCATCTCTCTCATGCCGTTGAGAAGCATCGGAAACAACACTTTTTCCTCTTTCATCATGTGGCTGTCCAATTCCTGCCAAATATTCGTCAGAACATCGGCCAATCCAGCCGGGCAATCAGGATCATCTTCATGTACCATTTCTATCTTTCTTGACAGCTCAATCAGGGCCGGTAATTGTGCCCGGTGCTTATCGTGAAAATTCACCTGAATGTACGGTATGAGTACATCCGGCTTTTCACTGCCAAGATTCAATTTCTGAATAATAGAAGGCACTTGATCCGATTCCATTTGCTTATTTAATAGAACGCTCATTGTGCGAACTCCTGTAGTTAATACTCAGAGAACAATAAGCAATGTTCGTGCCAATATTTTTTTAATCTAATTATCAATGACTTATATTTTTAATGGTATATAATACCCTAATCAATGAGGGTAAAATTAACCATAAAAAGGGTAAAAAATACCATGCTATACAGCATTCTTGCCGATATGAACGATGAACTACCGGGTGCATTAAGATTGCAACGGCTGGTTCAAACCATTCAAACCCAATTCAACTGTGGTGCGGTTGGTCTATTGGCCATAGATGATGATGCCCTCAAACTGGTTTCCGCCAAAGGACTGGTTCATGAATCCCTCGGACGCCGCTTCAAGATCAAAGAGCATCCTCGCTTTGCCGCCATACTGGCTAGTCGAGAACCCGTTCTGTTCGAACCACGTACTCCCCTGCCAGATCCTTACGATGGCCTGCTTGATGGCAGGGCCGGTGAGCCTCTGCTGGTACATGACTGCCTGGGCATGAGCCTGTATATAGAAGGCAAACTATGGGGAGCCATTACCCTGGATGCCATTGAAGATACCTTTACCGAAGAGTCCATTGATATTCTTGCCCGCTATGCCTTGCTAATCCAGACCTGCATCAGAATAACGCAACTGGAAAAGGATAATAAAAGCCTGCGACAGCTCAGTATTGCTTCCGGCCAGAGTACCGCCATCAAAACAGAGCAGGAAATTATCGGGCAAAGTGAACCCATCAGGAAGTTGATGCGAGAGCTGGACGTGATTGCCGATGCTAACCTGCCCGTTTTGCTATTGGGTGAAACCGGTGTAGGCAAGGACCTGTTTGCCCAACATATTCACCGCCACTCAAAACGCAGCCATAAACCCATGATTCATGTTAACTGCGCCGCCCTGCCTGAAAACCTGGCGGAAAGCGAGTTGTTTGGTCATATAAAAGGGGCTTTTTCGGGTGCGGAAACAGAGCGTCCCGGTCGCTTTGAGGCTGCAAATGGGGGTACGATTTTCCTGGATGAAGTGGGTGAGTTGTCGCTTAACATTCAGGCAAAGCTGCTGCGTACCTTACAAAATGGCGAGATACAACGCCTGGGCGCCGATAAATCCAAAAAAGTGGATGTAAGGATTATTGCCGCCACCAACCGTGATCTTAAGGCCAGCACCCTGGACGGCAGTTTCAGGATAGACCTGTATCACCGGCTCTCGGTTTATCCCATTCATATTCCGCCATTGCGTGAACGCGGCAAAGACATACTGATGCTTGCCGGTTATTTTCTAGAATTCAACCGGGCCCGGCTTGGCTTGCGTGGCATACGCCTTACCAAAGAAGCTGAACAGGCTTTAATGGCTTATGACTGGCCAGGTAACGTCAGGGAACTTGAGCACATTATCAGCAGGGCTGCCATTAAAATGCTAAGCGGTGGCGCATCACGCAATAATATATTAAGTATAGAACCCCGGTATCTGGACATCCTCAACAATCATCCGGCCATTTACAGTCAGGACGAAACACAGACGGACACCCCATCGCTGGCACACGAACCCATAAAGCCAGCCATACAGCCGATGAATGAAGCACTCAAGACATTCCAACACGACCTTATCGCGGCCGCCCTTGAACAAAGCGGGCAAAATTGGGCCAATGCCGCACGACTACTGGAAATGGATGCCAGTAACCTTCATAAACTGGCCAAACGACTGGGCCTTAAATAATCCAACAGCTTTATGAATCAAGCTGTAGAGCAGTCATGTCACCCTTTTTAGTTATGCAAATTCGGGCCTGCACTGGTTGCCCGCTTAACTCAAAAGCGCTTTTTGCTTAAGGCGGGTCAAGGTATCCCGTACGGCAGCGGCTTGCTCAAACTCAAGGTTGCGGGCATGTTCATGCATTTGTTTTTCCAGCCGCTTGATTTCACGTGACAGTGATTTTTCATCGCCAATAACATCCATGAATTCCATTTCATGATTCAGGCTTTCTTGCGCGGCATTGGAAATCACGCCATCAATCATTTCCTTGACGGCTTTGCGAACGCCTTTGGGCGTAATGCCATGCTCTTCATTGTGCTTCATCTGCTTGGTACGGCGCCGCTCCGTTTCACTAATCGCTTTATGCATCGAATCAGTGATACGGTCTGCGTACAAAACAGCTCTACCATTCAAGTTACGCGCCGCCCGTCCAATGGTTTGAATCAAACTACGCTCTGAACGTAAAAATCCTTCTTTATCCGCATCCAGAATAGCCACCAAAGACACCTCGGGAATATCCAGCCCTTCACGCAACAAGTTAATCCCCACCAGCACATCAAAATGACCCAACCTCAGGTCGCGAATGATTTCAACCCGTTCAACCGTATCAATATCCGAATGCAAATAACGTACTTTAAGCCCGTTTTCGGTCAGGTAATCAGTCAAGTCTTCAGCCATGCGCTTGGTTAGGGTCGTTACCAAGACCCGCTCACCCTGGGCAATACGCAATTTTGCCTCTCCCAGCAAGTCATCAACTTGCGTAGCTGCAGGACGAACTTCAACCACAGGATCGATAAGGCCGGTAGGACGCACCACCTGCTCTACAATATTGTCTGAATGCTCTTTTTCATAATCGGCGGGTGTCGCAGACACAAACACACTTTGCCGCATGCGCTGCTCGAACTCCTCCATCTTGAGGGGCCGGTTATCTAGCGCAGAAGGAAGCCTGAAACCAAATTGCACCAACGTTTCCTTACGTGACCGGTCGCCCCGGTACATGGCCCGCAATTGCCCCATCATGACGTGACTTTCATCGAAAAACATGAGCGCATCTTCGGGCAGGTAGTCAATCAGGGTAGGCGGAGGGTCCCCCGGTGCCGCACCGGACAAATGTCGCGAGTAGTTCTCGATGCCTTTGCAAAAACCTAACTCCTGCAGCATCTCAATATCGAAGCGGGTACGTTGCTCTATTCTTTGCGCCTCAACCAATTGATTGTTATTGATAAAAAACTGAACCCGATCGCGTAATTCTGACTTGATGGTTTCAATGGCCCGTAACACCGTGTCGCGTGGTGTTACATAGTGCGAACTGGGATATACCGTAAAGCGTGGTACTTTTTGCCTGACCTTACCGGTAAGCGGATCAAAAAGCTCAAGGGTTTCAATTTCATCATCAAAAAGCGTGAGCCTTAACGCCAGCTCGGCACTTTCCGCAGGGAAAATATCAATGACCTCACCACGAACCCTGAACGCACCCCGATCAAAATCAACATCATTGCGCTCGTATTGCATCGCAACCAGCCTGCCTAAAAGCTCTTGCCGGGGAATCCGGTCTCCGGCACGCAAAATAAGCACCATGGCATGGTAATCGGCAGGATTACCAATACCGTAAATACACGATACCGTTCCAACAATAACGGTATCCCGCCTTTCGAGCAGGCTTTTTGTAGCGGAAAGACGCATCTGCTCGATATGTTCGTTAATTGAAGAATCTTTTTCTATGAACAGATCGCGCGTAGGGACATAAGCCTCGGGCTGGTAATAATCGTAATAAGAAACAAAATATTCCACTGCATTATGCGGAAAAAATTCACGCATTTCAGCGTATAATTGTGCTGCAAGAGTTTTATTGGGCGCCAGGACCAATGCCGGTCTGCCAAGTTGAGCAATCGTATTGGCCATTGTGTAAGTTTTACCCGAACCAGTTACGCCCAGCAAAGTTTGAAACATCAGGCCGTCACGTATTCCCTCCGTCAAGGACGCTATAGCCTTGGGCTGATCCCCAGCGGGTGGATATGGCTGATACAGCTTAAAAGGACTGCCCGGATATTCTACGAAACCTGGTTCACTCATGCTAGACTTTTACTTTAATGATCTGATTGAATATAAACACGCAATCATACATTATCCTCTTTATTTAACAACTTCGGCAAATCTGCCACATATCATGAAGATGACCACACTTTTTGAATCTGTCGAGCTGGCTCCTCGCGACCCTATTCTTGGCCTGAATGAACAATACAACGCTGACACCCGTTCCTCCAAAGTGAATTTGGGCGTAGGCGTTTATTATGACGATGAAGGACGAATTCCACTTTTGAAAGCCGTACAGAAAGCAGAGGTGGATCGCATTGAAGCAGCGGCTGCGCGTGGTTATCTTCCTATCGAAGGCATCAAGAACTATAACAAAGGCGCACAAGAACTGCTACTGGGCAAAAATTCCCCATTGGCCAATGAAGGACGCACCCTGACATTCCAGGCCCTGGGTGGAACAGGTGCCCTTAAAATCGGTGCAGACTTCCTCAAGCAAATCACCCCAGATTCAAAAGTATTCATCAGCAACCCAAGCTGGGAAAACCACCGCGCCCTTTTTGAGCGTGCCGGTTTCACCGTAGATACCTACACCTACTACGATGCACAAACCCACGGACTCAATTTCGAAGGCATGCTGGCCTCTTTCAAAAACATGCCAGCCAAGTCTATCGTGGTCCTGCATGCATGCTGCCATAACCCAACCGGTGTAGACCCTACCCTTGACCAGTGGAAACAAATCGTTCAGGTTATTCAGGAAAAAGACCTTATTCCTTTCTTGGACATTGCTTACCAAGGCTTTGGTGATGGTCTTGAAGAAGACGCTCAAGTGGTTCGCCTGTTTGCGGATGAAGGCATTTCCATGTTCATCAGCTCTTCTTTCTCCAAATCATTCTCCCTGTATGGCGAGCGTGTTGGTGCATTAACCCTGATCACTAGCAGTGCAGATGAATCCACCCGCGTTTTAAGCCAAGTCAAGCGTGTTATTCGCACCAATTACTCCAACCCGCCAACCCATGGCGGCACCATCGTAAGCAGTGTCCTGAACTCTCCAGAACTGTTTGCCTTGTGGGAAGAAGAACTGGCAGGCATGCGCAATCGTATTCGTGACATGCGCCAGCAACTGGTTGCCAAGCTTAAAGAGCACGGCGTTACACAAAACTTTGATTTTGTGCTGGCACAGCGCGGCATGTTTTCTTATTCAGGCCTAACTGCTGAACAGGTGGATCGCCTGCGTAACGAACACGGTGTTTATGCGGTTTCAAGTGGCCGCATTTGCGTTGCCGCCCTGAACAGCCGTAATATTGATTACGTAGCCAAGGCAATTGCACAAGTATTGTAAACAAGTACTTGCATTTTAGCTGTAAATGAAGCAAAATCGGACTGTATGAATATACAGTCCGATTTTATGGCATTTACAGCATGACTATTAAACTAACCGCAAGACAGCAGCAGGTTCTGGATTTAATCCAGCAAAATATTATAAAAACAGGTTTCCCACCTACGCGTGCTGAAATCGCCAAAACACTAGGCTTTAAATCACCTAACGCTGCCGAAGACCATCTTAAGGCATTAGCCAAAAAAGGGGCTATTGTTTTAACCGCAGGTGCTTCCCGCGGCATCCGCCTGGCAACAAGCAATCCTGGCCCAAGCCACCAAGAAGAATCTTTCCTTGATAAAGTTTCACAAGTGCTATTGCCTGTAGTAGGGCATGTGGCAGCCGGCAACCCCATTCTTGCAGCAGAACACATTGATCGTGAAATTAACGTAGACCCTTCCCTCTTCACGCAACAGCCCGATTTCCTGCTTAAGGTAAAAGGCCAAAGCATGAAAGATATCGGTATCCTTGATGGCGATTTGCTAGCGGTAAAAAAATACCCAGAAGCCCGAAACGGTCAGGTAATTGTGGCTCGGATAGAAAATGAAGTGACGGTAAAGCGATTCATCAAGAGAGCCTCACACATAGAACTATTACCCGAAAATCCTGATTTTGCGCCAATAATCGTACGATCCAATCAGGAATTCAGCATAGAAGGTATAGCCGTAGGCCTGATCAGAACCCAGAACCTGAGTTAATTTAACGCTTAAGAAAATCATCTTGGCATTGTTCTTGAAATTTAAAGAACAATGCCATTTTTGTATTTAATCTAAAGTCAATTGGAATAATAATTATTGATCAAACCAGCTTAACCAATTGCTTGCCAAAATTATGACCCTGCAGCAATCCTAAAAATGCCTCAGGTGCAGTTTCCAGGCCATTGCTTATCGATTCCTTGAAAATAAGCACACCATCAGCGACAGCTTCAGCCAATTCAGCCAATGCTTGTGGCCAAATATCAAGATGGTCTGAAATAATAAAACCGGTAACGCTAGCCCGCGAAACCAAAATTGCCCGTGGATTGCTAATGGGAATAGAGCGTCCATCATAGCCGGCAATCAAGCCACAGATCGCCACCCTTGCAAACGGGTTAAGGTTTTCAAGTACGGCATCCATAATGTAGCCACCCACATTTTCGTAATAGGCATCCACACCATTAGGCGCCAGTTGCCTAAGTTCATGTGACAGTGTTTCAGTATCGGGGTAGGCTTTGTAATCAATGCAATCATCAAACCCAAGGATTTCAACCACATAATCACATTTTTCTGGTCCACCGGCAATACCAATAACACGACAACCTTTTTGCTTGGCCAACTGTCCTACCACGCTACCTACCGCGCCTGATGCCGCACTAACCACAAGGGTTTCACCTGCCTTTGGCTTGAGGACTTTATTAAGCCCATACCACGCCGTAATGCCAGGCATGCCTGCAGCACCCAGGTAAACGCTCATGGGAATACTTGAAACATCAATTTTACGTATATGATTGCCGTCATTAGATGGATTGGCAAGGAAATACAATTGCCAACCGCCCGTACACAGTACCGTATCACCTACTTTAAAATCGGCATGCCGAGACTCCACCACTTCGCCAACGGTTCCGCCCTGCATAACCGTATTCAGTTCTTGCGCCGCGGCATAGTTTTTGGCTTTACTCATTCTTCCCCGCATATACGGATCAAGGGACAAATAATGATTACGAACCAGGACTTCACCCTCATCAATTTGGTTAATAACTTCATCATGCAACCTGAAGCAATCAGTGGTTACCACTGCACTTGGATATTGATCAAACAGATACTGCTTGTTCATATAGGGAAATCCGGACATAGTTACTTCCTTTATTCAATGAGTTATAAAGCCATTCCCCATGGGAATGATTATTGCTTGCCTGTCCGGCATGATACCTGCTTTCCAGTCAGGCTTAAAGCATGAAGGAAATTAAAAACACCATACCCTGATTATGAATAACAGAATATGGTGTTTTATCTAGTACTTTATAACGGTTGATTAACGTCTAGCCCAGACTGGCTCGTGCCCTGCTATTACCATGGCCAGGCATATTTTTCATCCTTTTGCCCTGCGCAAGCCAAATCAGGACAAGTAATACAAGCGCAGGTACAAAGAACCACAACTCTGAAGGACGATCAGGGTTTGGAACCTTAACCTCAAGGACGTCCCACCCTGCTTCCCATCCCGATTTTTGGGCGCTACTACCAAAACGAACGCTAGCTAACTGAACCTGATCTCCCAAAGCCATAAAATTAAGCCCTGCGGCACTCAGGCGTTTTCTGCCCATTGTTTCTTTATTAGACAAATCCTCACTTTCGGTCAGAACTGGCAGATTTACCGCAACAGTTTTGACAATTTCATCACCCTCAATATTAAACCCCTGCAGCACAGCAACAAAACGGGTTGACTCAGGCAAGTCTGCAGCTACCGTATAAATTTCTGTCACGGGTCGTGATACATACTTGTCAGCCAGCTTATTCATGAACCAGTCTGGCCTGAAAAGCAAGAAGGTGACCAGCAACAGCAGGATCACTTCGATCCAGTTGCATTTAATCCTGAACCAGGCCATGGTTGCTGCCGCAAAAGTAAGGGATGCCAACGTGGCACCAAAGACCACCAAGATCAGCTCCCACGTGCTTCCAATGCCAATCAGCAGGATCAATGGATTGAAAATGAAGATAAATGGCAAAATAACAGTTCGCATTGCATAGGTTACCCCCATGATGCCGGTTTTAAGAGGATCTTCCCCTGAAATTGCCGCTGCGGCAAATGTTGCCAAACCAACCGGCGGCGTAATATCTGCCATGATGCCGAAATAAAAAACAAACATATGGACGGCAATTAACGGGATGATAATGCCATTTTGTGCTCCCAGCTCTACCACAACCGGTGCCATCAGGGTTGCCATCAAGATATAGTTGGCAGTGGTTGGCATGCCCAATCCCAATACGAGGCAAACCGCTGCGGTAAAGAACAGCATAACCAGCACGTTACCCATGGAAACCAGCTCTACAAAAGCCGTCATCCGCAGGCCCAGGCCGGTTAAAGTAATTGCCCCCACGATAAGCCCCGCCGTACCACAGGCAATCGCAATACTAATCATGTTGCGGGCACCTTCCTCAAGACCGGTCAGGGTTTCAGAAACGCCTTGTTTGGCGGCGGAAGCCATGTGTTGCTTGCGGAAATAAGCAATCAACGGACGCTGTGTCAACATCTGGAAAATCATTGACATACTTGCGTAAAAAGCGGACAGGCCCGCAGAAAGCTGTTCTACACCAAGACACCAAACCAGGATACCGATAGGAATAAGAAAATACAAGCCGGCCCGTACAGTTGGCCAGGCTTCCGGCCTGACCGGATTGGTAATATCAATCTCTGTTGGCAAATCGGGATGGGCTGCCGTAATACGCAATAACCACACATACAGTACAACCAATAGACCAAGCAAAATCCAGATGGCCGCATCACCGGCAACTTGTTGAACGCCCACGCCTATCCAATACACCAGACCCATTACGATCAAGGTACCCGAAATGCCAAAACCCCATCCTGCCAGTTTTTGCGTGACGGTTTTAGGCTTGCCCGCACTCATCATCGGTTCAATGCCCAGTTTCAGGGCTTCAAGGTGAACGATATAAAACAGGGCAATGTAGGATATACTGGCTGGTAAAAGCGCATGTTTGATGATATCGGTATAAGGAATACCAACATATTCAATCATCAGGAAAGCAGCGGCCCCCATTACTGGCGGCATAATTTGCCCGTTAACGGAAGAGGCGGTTTCAATGGCTCCTGCCCGGATTCCACCATAGCCAGACTTTTTCATGAGTGGAATGGTAAAAATCCCCCCGGTTACCACATTGGCAACCGATGAAGCGGATACGATGCCGTTTACTGCGGAAGAAACCACCGCCACCTTTGCCGGGCCACCACGTAAATGTCCCAGCAAGGCAAAAGACACCTGCATCATATAGTTACCCGCGCCACATCGATCCAGCAAGGAACCCAGCAACACGAAAATAAAGATATAAGAAACCGAAACCCCCAGCGCCACACCAAAAACACCCTCGGTGGTTAGCCACATATGAGACATCAAGCGCTCTACCGATGCGCCCCTGTGGGCCAAGACATCAGGCAGGTATGGGCCTAAAAAAACATACAGCAGGAATACCGCACCAAGTATGGTCATGGGCGCGCCTAATGCACGACGCGTAACTTCCAGCAATAATATAAGGCCGATACTGGCCGATACGACATCAACCGTGGTTGGCAAACCGGGACGTAAAGCCAACTGGTTGTAGAATAAATAAAGATAAGCACCACAAAAGCCGCCCATGATGGCAAAAATCCAGTCATACCAAGGCATATAATTGGAGGCTTTTTTACTGAATGGGTAGGCCAAATAACCCAGGAAGATAGCAATACCCAAGTGGATTGAACGCGCTTCGGTATCGTTGAAAATGCCAAAATTAAACGTGAACGGCAATGGCGAAGAGTACCATAACTGAAAAAATGTCCAGATTAGTGCGCCAATGGCCAAAACAGCGCCTGCAACCCCGCCAACATGTCGCCCTCCCCTGTCAACATCGGCAACCATCTGTTCGAGCGCAGCATTTTTATTTGCGTCTAGATCCGTACTCATAATTTTCCTTCCTGGATTTACAACAAAAAGGTCACCGTTGGAACATTCAAAAGGCGAATTCCAGACCAGTGACCTTCAAAAACAATATTATTACTTGATTAAACCTTTTTCCTTAAAGTATTTTTCAGCACCTGGATGCAATGGGGCAGACAAACCGTTTTTAACCATATCTTCTTTTTTCAGATGCGCTAATGCAGGATGCAGTTTTTTGAAATCTTCAAAGTTATCAAATACAGCTTTGACGACGTTATAAACAGACGCTTCCGGAACATCCGAAGAGGTTACGAAAGTGGCTAACACACCGTAGGTTTCAGTCGGGTCAGGATTGTTTTGATAAAGGCCACCCGGGATGGATACTTTTGCATAGTACGGGTTTTCTTCAACCAGTTTATCCACTTCAGGTCCGGTAATAGGTACCAGTTTTGCACCGCAAGTAGTGGTGGGATCCTGGATGTTGGCTGAAGGGTGGCCTACGCCATAAAGGAAACCGTCGATTTTGCCATCACACAGTGCTGAGCCATGCTCATCCGGACGCAACTCTGAAGCAAGCGAAAAGAACGTCATATCCAGGCCTTTGGCCTTCAACAACTGCTCCATGGAGGCACGTGTACCTGAACCCGGATTGCCGACGTTGAAGCGTTTACCCTTAAGGTCATCAAACGACTTAATGTTGGCTTCCTTGCGGGCAAGAATGGTAAACGGTTCTGGATGAATGGAAAATACTGAACGCAGTTTTTCGAAAGGTTCCTTGAACTGGCCTTCACCTTTATAAGCGTTATAACCAACGTCAGACTGCACTACCCCAAGATCCAGTTCACCGGCTTTAATGGTGTTTGCGTTAAAGACGGAACCACCGGTTGATTCAACCGAACAACGCAAGCCATGGTCTGCACGGTCTTTATTGACCAAACGGCAAATAGCACCGCCTGCGGCGTAGTACACACCGGTAACACCGCCCGTACCGATACTGACAAATTTTTGTTGGGCAACTGCAGCACCCGGTGCGGCAATGACGGAAAATAAAGTTAGTGCACTTGCTGACAAGGCAAAACGTTTGGCTAGTGATTTTTTCAACAGTTTACTCATGAATTCTCCCTGCTATACATAAAATACAATGGCCAAATATTAACCATTTGCCTGATAGTACACGAATATGCATCCATAAACACTCAGGGAAACACTAATAAATCCTTGTAGATCTTACAAAATAATATATATTTAGGTGAAAAAGACCAATTTAATCAAATTCAAACTATTTAAGCAATGAGCAAAGAAAAGTAATTGAACTTATAAATTATTTGAGCACGATGCATATTGGGCGCTATATCTGGATGCCCTATCCTTGACTTTTTGTGCCGTATTAATTAGCCATCTTTTATTTTGGTATGTACCATTGCGGTAACCCGTCCAACCCTCATGATAATTAAGGTATTGGGCATAGGCATCCCACTTGGAAACGCCGTTTATCTTTTGGGCCTTGCTCATATACCAGCCCATAAAATCAAGCGCGTCTGAAAAATCGTCACGATCAGGGCTCCAACGGTTGCTTTCTTCTCGATAATCGCTCCATACTTCGTCTTTTGCCTGAGCATAGCCAAACGCCGAGCTTTTCCTGCCCCATGGGATAATCCCAAGCAGATAATTCTTGGGAGGCTTGGCATCGTGACGGAAAGTGGATTCCTGGTACATCATGGCCATGGGTACATGAACAGGTACTCCCCACTTTTCTTTTGCCTCAAGCGCCGCTTCGTGCCATGAAGGTTTTTCCTGGAAAATTTCACAGATGTTTTCAGGGTTGGCTGGCGGTGTGGTACTGCATGCCGATGTCAGCAATATAAACAATAACGATATGCCGGTTTTTGTTAAGCACCTTGTGGTATCCATATTTTCCTGTGACGCAACTAATATGCATAAATTATGATTATTGTAAAACAATAGATCTATGCTGGCCATGTTCATTACCGGTTTATAACCAGTATTAGCAGGCTTACCAGCTCACTAAAAAATCAACTATACTGATATTTTTCCAGATTTTGAACAATGCTTGTCGCTTTGAATACTTATCAACCCGTTAACGTACGGAAACACAATGTTGCCAAATCAAAATAAAAACAGCACCCAATACCACTTTTTTCTTGTTTTGCTGACTGCCGTTTCAATTGGCTTCATCTGGCTGCTATTACCTTATTACAGTGCTATTTTCTGGGCAGTTATTTTCAGTGTACTATTCAGGCCACTAAATTTATGGTTTCTTAAGAAAATGCCCAAAGCGCCTAATACCGCAGCCTTGGTAACGCTTATTATTGCATTGTTATTGGTCATTATTCCGCTCATCGCCATTACGACATCCATAATTAAAGAAATTTCTTTGCTATATCAAAGGGTTCAAAGCGGGGAGCTGAATCTTGGACTCTACTTTGAACAGATCATCCAGAACCTTCCGCCCTTTTTTAAAGACATCCTTGATCGTTATGAAATACATAGCCTTTTCGGCCTGCGTGAAAAATTAACCGAAGCAGCATCCCAGGCCAGTAAATTCCTGGCAAATCAGGCACTGAGTATTGGCCAGGACACCTTTCAGTTCCTGATCACTTTTGGCATCATGCTTTATCTGCTGTTTTTCCTGCTCAGGGATGGCGGTTATCTGGTCCATAAAATCAAATCGATGATCCCCCTTGACTATGAACAAAAACAGCACTTGCTTAGTAAATTTGCAACTGTTGTCAAGGCTACAGTCAAGGGCAATATCCTGGTTGCCGCTACCCAAGGAGCACTAGGGGGCCTAATTTTCAGTGTGTTGGGCATTCAAGGTCCTTTGTTATGGGGAACCATTATGGGTTTCCTGTCCTTATTGCCAGCGATTGGCGCAGCAATCATCTGGCTTCCTGTTGCCATTTATTTTCTTGTCACGGGCGCATTTTGGCACGGTGTAGTCCTGATCATGTTCGGTGTCCTGGTTATCGGCCTTACCGATAATGTTCTCAGGCCTTTACTGGTTGGCAAAGATACAAAACTACCCGATTATGTCATCCTGATTTCCACTATCGGAGGCCTGACGGTTTTCGGCCCTAATGGTTTCGTGATTGGCCCCCTGCTTTCCGCCCTGTTTATCTCCTGCTGGGATTTGTTCCCTTCCTCACTCCAGCTTCCAGAAGAACCCTATGAATCAGACAGTGAAACAACATCAAAACAACAAAATGAATAAATAGTCACATTAACTGTTTGCACCATGCAAACAAAGTAAAACAAAAAAAACCGGTTGAACAAATACGCCCTGTATCAGGCACTTGTTCAAGCGGGTTTTGTTATGACAGATTATTAAGACCTGCCCTCGATTCAATCAAAAAGAAAAAGTGGCTGGCCAATTATTCTTTAACCGCATCCTCTACTCTATAACCGGCTTGCCATATACGGTATTTCACTTCAGCATCAGCTGGTGTATAAACCACGATAGGCAAGCGGCTGTTGTAGTCCAGAAAGAAATCCGGCCCCCTTAATTGAACAAACTCTTCTGTCTGTTCCTGATTCGGGCAAGCCATTAACGTTGCCATGGGGCCATTTAATTTTTCAATGCTGTAATAAGGATATCCCCAGCCTTCAAGATTGTGTTCCACCAGCTCTCCTCCGAACGCATGCTTGTTGCAATCAACCTTCATGGTCTTTCCTACCATTAATTGCACTTTCAGGTTTTCTTCCTGGGGAACTTCTGGCAAATGAATGACTTGCCGTGCCTGGTCTGGCTTGGCAGCCGGATATGGCACTTTGGGATCTAGGCTGGCCGCATTCACATTAAAGGCCACTGCACCCATACAAAATAACAAATTAAACAGTTTAAGTTTACGCATACTATAGATTCGCTTGTTAGTAAATAATTCAATCACAAAATAAATGGATGTCTTAAAAATACAATCATCAGGGCAAGCTGCCTTACCCTTATTGACAAAAAAACCGCTTCAACCTATTCTAGCCCGAAAAGCGTAACAAACAATAATTCACAATTACTGGAGTAGACATGAAACGAAACAATTTTTTGCGTTCCCTATTTGCCGCTGCAATCATGTTCAGTAGCGCCGCCTATGCACAGGTAAGTGTAATGTTGCCAGCCAACCCCGGTGGCGGATGGGATGGAACCGGTCGCCAGGCATTCAATGCCATGAACAAGGCAGGCATTTACACTGGTCCGGTCAATTTCACCAATAAAGGCGGTGCAGGTGGCACAATTGGCCTGGCAGAGTTCCAGAATACACAAACTGGTAAACCAAATGCCTTGGCTGTTTTTGGCGCCATTACCGTTGGAGCCATCACGCTAAATAAATCTCCTATAGATTTAAGCAAATTCAAACCCGTGGCCCGCTTAACCGCCGAATACCTGGTTATTGCCGTACGCCCTGACTCACCCTATCAAAATCTGGGTGATTTTGTAAAAGCCTTAAAAGAAAACCCAGGAGGCACACCGGTTGGTGGCGGTTCTGCCGGTGGGGTTGACCACATCGCCCTGGCTTTGTTGGCCCAGGCTGGTAACGTACCGGTTAAAGACCTGAACTACATTCCCCAGGCGGGTGGCGCCGATACCGTAACCGGTATTGTCAATGGTACCCTCAAGGCGGGTATTTCCGGCATTTCAGAATTCCAGCAATTTGCCAAATCCAATCGGGTAAAAATCCTGGGCATTACTTCGGCACAACGCATGGAAGGACTGGATGCCCCTACCTTTAAAGAAGCCGGTTTTGATGTTGAAATTGCTAACTGGCGTGGCATTCTGGGCGCACCTGAAATGCCCGAAGACAATTACAAGCTCTGGGTAGATCGCTTCACCCAACTTAATAACAGCAAAGAGTGGAAACAAGTCCTTGAAACCCAGGGTTGGGACCAATTCTTCCTGGCCGGACCTGAATTTGGCACTTTCATGGAAAAGGAAAGCGAGCGTATTAATACTATCCTGAAGGATGCTGGCCTTGCCCAATAAAGTGACTACCTATACCAACACGGAATCCAAGCCAGCCACCAAACCCTGGTGGCTGGGTGTTGTAGTTGTGCTGATGGGTGCGATATGCCTGTATTCAGCCAATGAATTGGCCAATACCGCCAGGTATTCTGCCATTGGTCCCGGCCTGTTTGTTACTGCAACAGGCATCGGACTGGTTATATTGGGCTTGTTATTGCTCATCCAAATTGCTCGTGGTGAAAAATTCCAACCCCAGGATACCGAGAATGCCGCGGGTGATACCCCCATGGATAAACGGGCATTTTTCATCGCCCTGGCAGCGGCTTTTGTGCCGGTGCTTATTATTAATTCCCTGGGTCTTCCAATTACAGCAATGGTGGCATTTACCCTGATTACGTTGGCCTTCGGTTCAAAAAACATTGTCATGAACCTGATTATTGGGTTCATTCTTGGCTCTACCAGTTGGTATTTGTTTGGCTTGCTTGGGCTTCAATTGGGCGAATTTATTCCCTTGCTGGGATTTTGATTGTCGCTTTAGATAAATATAAATAACTCAAAATAAATATGGAAACACTGGGTTTGCTGCTACAAGGGTTTGAGGTTGCCCTTACTCCTACCAATCTTTTTTGGGCACTGGTTGGCTCTACGCTAGGTACCGCCATTGGTATTTTGCCTGGTATCGGGCCAGCCCTGACCATTGCCCTGCTTTTACCCGTTACGGTTTCAGTAGGCCCCGTTTCCGCCTTCATCATGTTTGCAGGTGTATTGTATGGCGCCATGTATGGCGGCTCCACCACCTCTATTTTAATCAACACCCCCGGCGAAGCGGGTTCCATGATGACTGCCCTTGAGGGCAATAAAATGGCCCGTGCCGGTCGTGGTGCGGCCGCCTTGGCAACTGCAGCGATTGGCTCTTTCGTAGCAGGTACCCTGGCAACCTTGGCGCTCACATTTGCTGCGCCTTATATTGCTGAACTGGCGTTTTATTTCAAACCAGCTGATTATTTTGCCCTCACCATCCTTGCCTTTACCTCGGTTGCCGTGGTTATGGGAAGCTCGCGGGTCCGTGGTTTTATTGCCTTGTTTATTGGTCTGGCCTTTGGCGTCATGGGTATTGATACCATGACCGGACAACCCCGCATGACTTTCGGGTTCGCAGATTTGCTTGATGGCATGGAGCTAACCGTTGTACTGGTTTCACTATTTGCAGTGGGTGAGATAATTTATGTAGCCAGCCGTTATAGAAACCAGAAAGATGAAATTGTTTCGGTCAAAGGCGGAATCCTGATGAGCAAATCAGACTGGAAGCGATCTTTCATGCCATGGATTCGTGGTACTGCGATTGGTTTTCCAATGGGTGCCCTGCCTGGTGGTGGTTCTGAAATCCCGACCATGCTTTCTTATACGCTTGAAAAAAACCTGAGCAAACACAAAGAAGAGTTTGGCAAAGGCGCCATTGAAGGGGTGGCGGGCCCCGAAGCAGCCAATAACGCAGCGGCTGCGGGCATTCTGGTTCCTTTGTTAACGCTGGGATTGCCCACTTCAGCAACGGCGGCCATATTGCTGGCCGCTTTTCAGAATTTCGGCTTGCAACCCGGGCCATTTCTTTTTACCAGCAACCCAGAACTTGTCTGGGGCCTGATTGCCTCTTTATATATAGGCAACGCCATGCTATTGGTTCTTAACCTGCCCCTTATCGGGATTTGGGTTAAGCTTTTACTGATTCCAAAACCACAGTTATATGCCGGTATTCTGGTTTTTGCCATGATAGGTATCTGGGGTGTATCAGGTTCTGTTTTTGACCTGGCATGCATGGCCTTGATTGGTTTAATGGGATATGTGATGCGGGTCTATGACTTCCCTATTCCACCCTTGCTGATTGGCTTGATTCTTGGCCCCATGGCTGAAAACCAGCTTCGCACCGCATTGGCCGCTGGACAGGGAAATCCGGCCGTTTTAGTGGAAAGCCCGATGTCGATCATTTTCCTGACCATTTCCTTTCTATTCCTGTTTGTCCCATTCCTGATCAGACGGTTGCGCGCCGTTGCCTAAGCATAACCCGCTCCCCGACTCAAGCGGCTTTATTTTGTATTCGGGTGAGCGGCAAGGCTGTTTTGTATAGAACCTGCTTTAGCGCAAAACTGGACCGAATCTTGTCAATACCCGGTATCGGGGTTAACTGTTCAAGGATAAACCTTTCCAGTGCCCCAATATTGGCAACCGCCACCCTGATCAGGTAATCAGAGTCTCCGGTCATTAAATAACACTCCATAACTTCATCGTGCTCGGATATCCGTTGCTCAAAATCGGCCAGTGCCTGCTTGTCTTGTGACTTAAGACTGATAGAGATAAAGACATTCAAATCCAGTCCCAGCGCAGAAGGATTGGCCAAGGCGACATAGCGCGAAATAATCCCATTTTCTTCCAGCGCCTTGACGCGCGACAGGCAAGGAGAAGGCGACAGATGCACACGCTTTGACAACGCTACATTACTTAAGGAACTGTCTTTTTGCAGTTCATCCAGAATTCTCAGGTCAACCAGGTCCAGTTTCATAAAATTCCGTAAAAATTAATATTTTCAATATTTTATGCTGAATATCATTAATTTTTCAAGAAATTCAGCATCTCATTTTTGGGCTTTTTATTTAGAATATGACGACAGATATTCCAAATAAATGACCTACAAAAAAGGAGGGAATCGTATGAATGCCCCATTACCCAAAAATATTGAGACAATGATGAATCGTGTTTTGCATACTGATATTGATCCTGAAGAAACCGAAGAATGGAAAGATTCGCTTCATTCATTGGTTGCCACTCATGGGCATGAGCGGGCTGCATTTATTTTAGATGAACTGTCTGTTTTGGCCCAAAAGCTGAAAATCAGCTGGAAGCAGCAAGCACCATCCAACCATTACGCATATATAAACACAATTTCAGTTGAAGAGCAGCCTGCCTATCCTGGCAATATCAAGATAGAAGAAAAGATTGCTGCATTGATACGCTGGAATGCCTTGGCCATGGTGGTTCGTGCCAATAGCGCATATGGCGAATTGGGTGGCCACATTGCCAGTTACGCCAGTGCCGCCGATTTATTTGAAGTGGGATTCAATCACTTTTTCAGGGCCCGTGAAAATACAGAAAATGGACACAAAGGCGATCTGGTCTTTTTCCAGCCACACAGCGCACCTGGTGTTTATGCCAGAGCCTTCCTGGAAAATCGCCTGACAGAAAAAGACTTGGGCTTTTTCCGGCAAGAATTGCGAGGCTCCCGCGAAGGGGCGCAAGGCTTATGCAGCTACCCCCACCCTTACCTGATGCCTGATTTCTGGCAATTCCCAACCGGCTCCATGGGTATTGGTCCCATCAGTTCGATTTACCAAGCCCGTTTCATGCACTATTTAACGCATCGCAAACTGCAAAACTGTGAAAACCGTAAAGTCTGGGGCATTTTTGGTGATGGTGAAATGGATGAACCAGAATCCATGAGTGCCCTTACACTGGCAGCCCGTGAAAAACTGGATAACCTGATCTGGGTAGTCAATTGCAATTTGCAACGGCTTGATGGTCCTGTCCGGGGAAATGGCCAAGTCATTCAAGAACTTGAAAAACTATTTACGGGGGCTGGCTGGAATGTCATCAAGGTTTTATGGGGAAGTGACTGGGACCCGCTGTTCGCCAGGGACCTTACGGGCGCATTGACACAGGCGCTAGGCGAGACGGTTGATGGCCAAATGCAAACCTTTGCCGCCAACGATGGGGCTTTCAACCGGGATCATTTCTTTGGACAAAATGAAGCGCTCCAACGTCTGGTCCAAGGTATGACTGATGAGCAAATAGACCAGTTGCGACGTGGAGGGCATGACATTGTCAAGATTTATGCCGCCTATGCGGCTGCCGTAAACCACAAGGGACAACCGACTGTCATTCTGGCCCATACCAAAAAAGGTTATGGAATGGGCAATGCAGGCCAAGGACGCATGACTACCCATTCACAGAAAAAATTGGGGGAGGCCGATTTGATTGCTTTCAGGGATCGCTTCAATTTACCTTTAAGCGATGAACAAACCCTCAATCTGGCGTTTTACCGTCCAGATGAAAACAGCGAAGAAATACGTTACCTGAATGCACAACGCGAAAAACTGGGTGGTTATTTACCCAAACGCTACACTCAGGCACCTGTTTTTCCGGTTTCAGAGGTAGCACAATGGGCAGGCTTTGCCCTGCAGGCTGAAGATAAAAACATGTCCACCACCATGGCTTTTGTGCGCATGCTGGGTAACCTATTGAAAGACAAGGAAATTGGTTCTCGCATCGTTCCAATTGTAGCTGACGAAGCACGTACCTTCGGCATGGCCAACCTCTTCAAGCAAGTAGGCATTTACTCTTGCGTTGGACAAAAATATGAACCGGAAGATATCGGCTCGATCCTGAGCTATCGTGAAGCGCTTGATGGTCAAATTCTTGAAGAAGGAATCAGTGAGGCCGGTGCCATTTCAAGCTGGGTTGCCGCGGCAACCAGTTACAGCGCCCATGGCACCCCCATGCTGCCTTTTTATATTTATTATTCCATGTTTGGTTTCCAACGTATTGGTGACTTAATCTGGGCCGCGGCCGACCAGCGCCCACGAGGGTTCCTGATTGGAGCCACCTCTGGCAAAACCACTTTGGGTGGTGAAGGCTTGCAACACCAGGATGGCTCCAGCCATATATGGTCTGCTACCATTCCAAACTGCAAATCCTATGATCCGGCCTTTGCGGGTGAACTGGCAGTTATTATTGAACAAGGCACCAAGGAAATGATGACGGAGCAAAAAGACGTGTTCTATTACATTACCGTCATGAATGAAAATTATCCGCAACCCTCATTAAACGAAACAATGCGGGAAAACATTATTAAGGGTGCTTATCATTTCAGGCATTACCCAGCACAAAACGTTGATACCCCTGAAGCACAAAAGTCGGTTACCCTGCTGGGTTCAGGTGCCATCTTGACCGAAGTACTGGCAGCCGCCGAAGAACTTTCTGCCAAAGGTATTGCGTGTGATGTTTTCAGTATTACCAGCTGGACTGAACTGGCCCGTGACGGGCAGCGTAATGAATATGATACCGATCAATCTGGCAAGCCACTGGTTTCCTTTATCGAATCACAATTGAGTCATAGCAAGGGGCCCATTATTGCAGCCAGCGATTACGTCAGGATGTTACCCGAATCAATTCGTGCCTATATGCCTGCCGGACGCAAATATGTCACCCTGGGTACAGACGGATTTGGCCGCAGTGATACACGCGCAGAACTGAGAGCGCATTTTGGTGTCAATGCAAAATCAATTGTGGAGATGGCACTTAAACAGCTAGCCACATGAAGAAAAAATGGCACGTAAACAAATACGTGCCATTTCAAACCACTCGCTGAATCAGCGGCTATTATGCAGTAGCATCTTCAGCAGTGGTCACTTCCTCGGTAACTGAAGTGCGGATGATGTGGTCAAAAGCACCCAAAGAAGCTTTTGCACCTTCACCAATCGCAATAACAATCTGCTTGTAAGGAACGGTTGTTACATCACCGGCTGCAAATACACCAGGAATTGATGTTTGTCCTTTGGCATCAATTTCAATTTCACCATGCTTGCTCAGGGCAACTGTACCTTTCAGCCACTCAGTATTGGGTACCAGACCAATCTGGATGAATACACCTTCCAGGTCAATCTTATTGATGGTATCAGTGGTACGATCTTTGTAAGACAAGCCATTTACTTTGCTGCCATCACCATGGATTTCAGTGGTTTGGGCAGACATAATGATGTTAACGTTAGGCAGGCTACGCAATTTACGCTGCAATACTTCATCTGCGCGCAATTGATCGCCAAACTCAATCAAGGTTACATGTGCCACCACACCTGCCAGGTCAATTGCTGCTTCAACACCAGAGTTACCACCACCAATGACAGCAACACGTTTGCCTTTAAACAATGGACCATCACAGTGAGGACAGTATGCGACACCCTTGGTACGGTATTCCTGTTCACCCGGAACATTGATATTGCGCCAGCGGGCACCGGTTGCCAAAATAACAGTTTTGCTTTTCAGGACGGCACCGTTTTCCATTCTGACAGAAATCTCTTTATCACCGGGAATCAACTCTTCGGCACGTTGCAGATTCATGATATCAACCTCGTAGGCACGAACGTGCTCTTCGAGTTGGGCTGCAAAACGGGGGCCTTCGGTTTCTTTGACAGAAATGAAGTTTTCGATAGACATGGTATCCAGTACCTGGCCACCAAAACGCTCGGCAGCAACACCTGTACGAATGCCTTTACGGGCAGCATAAATCGCGGCAGCAGCACCGGCAGGGCCACCACCAATCACCAAGACATCAAAGGCGTCTTTGGCATTCAACTCTTCTGCTTTGCGGCTACCGGCATTAGTATCCAGTTTTGCCAAAATTTCTTCCACGCCAGCACGACCCTGGCCAAATACCTCACCATTCATGTAAACAGTAGGTACAGACATGATTTGACGGCTCTCTACTTCTTCCTGGAACAAGGCGCCATCAATAGCCACGTGCTTGATACGAGGATTGATAATTGACATGACATTTAGTGCCTGGACGACATCCGGGCAGTTTTGGCATGACAATGAAAAATAAGTTTCAAACTTGTAATCGCCATCCAGATTGCGGATTTGTTCGATAACGGCTTCATCCAGTTTGATCGGATGACCACCCACTTGCAACAGGGCAAGTACGAGTGATGTAAATTCGTGGCCCATCGGAATACCGGCAAAATTAACGCTAATATCGGTTCCGGGACGGTTAATGGTAAAAGATGGCTTACGTGAATCAGTACCTTGCTCGTTTAAAGTAACACGGTCTGAAACTGAAGCGATTTCCTGCAACAGCTCTTTCAGTTCCTTCGATTTGGCGCCATCATCTAGTGAAGCAACAATTTCGATAG